>Ga0123338_10000936_pt1 | contig 28756 bp, 26 predicted proteins | sample grotaG_FD_89793 | JGI IMG/M metagenome (GOLD analysis project Ga0123338, IMG submission 89793) | Glacier valley bacterial and archeal communities from Borup Fiord, Nunavut, Canada, to study Microbial Dark Matter (Phase II) -... | ecosystem: Environmental > Aquatic > Freshwater > Ice > Glacier ...
CACCGGCAGCATGAATGCTGCTATGAAAGATATGCTGCATGTAATGTCATCTTTTGTGGCGATGGGGATGAGCATGGCTGAAGTTATAAAAGCCAGTACCTGGGCTCCGGCACAAGCTATCAAAAGGGAAGAACTCGGTCATCTGTCACCAGGTGCAGTGGCAGATATCGCTATCCTGAACATGCGCCAGGGTGATTTTGGATTCTGGGACAGGGCCGGATACAACCTTAAAGGTAAACAGAAGTTCGAATGTGAAATGACGATCAGGAACGGAGTGATAGTGTATGACCTGAATGGCATCGCCAGTCCTGTCGTAGTGATTAAATAATTGTAAGAAAATTTGACTGAAGCAAGTAGCTTGTCATTATTTTATAACCTCAGAATATTATCTTCACCTTCCCCGGTTCAGGCTGATAACTGCCAGCTTACAGCCGATAGCCGCTTATAAGATCTAAATAAAATAATTTGGAAAAAACACTTGCCCGTTCCCGTTGGTACCGGTTGATACCGATCGTCTTCATTACTTACAGTCTTGCTTATCTCGACCGTGCAAACTTTGGATTTGGCGCTGCAAGCGGAATGGCAGCGGACCTTCATATCACCAAGACCATGTCGTCTCTGCTCGGTTCACTTTTTTTCCTCGGTTATTTTTTTTTCCAGGTTCCCGGCGCTTATTATGCTGCCACGAAAAGCGCAAAAAAATTGATATTCTGGTCGTTGATAGCCTGGGGTTTCCTTGCTACCGCTACCGGACTGGTAAATAATTTTTACCTGCTGGTGGTAATCCGCTTTATGCTGGGCGTTGTAGAAAGTGCGGTCATGCCGGCAATGTTGTTATTCTTAAGCCGGTGGTTTACTAAATCAGAGCGGTCACGTGCCAACACCTTTTTAATTTTAGGCAATCCTGTTACCATACTCTGGATGTCCATTCTCTCCGGCTATTTAATAAAAGCGGTCGGCTGGAGATGGATGTTTATTCTCGAAGGAATTCCTGCGATAGTATGGGCATTTTTCTGGTGGTGGCTTGTGGATGATAAGCCAAAAGATGCAAAGTGGTTGACACAGGAGGAAAAGCAGGATGTGGAAGACCAGCTAATGCTGGAGCAGCTGAAGATAAAGCCGGTAAAAAATTACATGGAAGCTTTTGCCTCAAGAACAGTGTTGCTCTTATGCCTGCAATATGCGTTGTGGAGCATTGGAGTGTACGGTTTCGTTCTATGGCTGCCTTCTATAATCAACTCGGCACCCGACATGAATATCGTAAACACAGGATGGCTCTCTGCTGTCCCCTATGTTCTTGCTATCATTGGCATGCTCACCGTTTCTTATGTATCCGACAAAACTTTGAACAGGAAAGATTTCGTGTGGCCGTTTCTGTTAGTAGGAGCGATAGCCTTCTATGGTTCTTACCTGGTTGGGAATACTAACTTCTGGCTCTCCTTTGTGTTGCTGATCATTGCAGGAGGCGCCATGTATGCGCCTTATGGACCTTTCTTTGCTATTGTTCCGGAGATTCTTCCTGCTAATGTCGCGGGTGGCGCAATGGCATTGATAAACAGCCTGGGTGCACTCGGATCATTCATCGGTTCATTTGTTGTAGGCTACCTGAAAGATATCACCGGTGGCTTCGGTGCATCCTATATTTTTATGGCGGGATCACTCTTTCTTTCAGCAATCCTGACGATCGTTGCTGTTAAAAATAAAACGAGTAAGCTGTAGCCTTGTTGTGTATCTTTAAACAACAAGCTGTCAGCAGCTTTTTACTTTTATCAAATCAGATTATACAACTAAAATTATTTAGACATGACAACAGCAAGAAGATCAGTATTTAAAAAACTGGCCGCCTCCATTGGAGGTATAATGGGCCTCAACTTAATTGCGAGTGCAAAGACAACTACAACCACTGAGAAAGAAGTTGCTAATGTAACTTACCTGCAGGATGTGCCTTTGTTTTCAGGTTCAACCAAACTCGGTAACATGATTTTCATCGCTGGAAAAGGTGCTCATACTGAACCGTTTGAAATTAAGGCCCATACTGAAATTGTGTTGAAAGAACTGGAAAAGGAATTAATAAGTGCCGGATCATCCATGGAGAAAGTTTTAAAAGTAACAGTGTTGCTGAACGACATCGCCGATTACGCAGGGATGAATGAAGTGTATAAAGGAAGGTTTGGAAAGAAGCCCCCGGTTCGCACTACCGTTGCTGTTGCAAAAGGCGGTGTCCCGGGAAACTCACTTGTTGAAATGGATTGTATCGCTTATTTGTAGCAACGGTCTGATTGTTTAAGCATTTGCTATCGTCCAATCCCATAGGCTCTGGCTCTTATATAATTGAATGTTTTAAAAAGCTTTTTGTATAATCACAGAGTTGCGACTTGTGTACGATATAGTGCAATTTCAAAAATTATTTTATTCGAAACATAACTCACTGGGTTATTCTATGGCTGACGGCTGATAGCTCCTTATATAACTGAATATTTTTGAAAAATTTTTTGTATAATCACAAAATTGCCTCTTGCTAACGATATAGTGCAATTTCAAAAATTATTTTATTCGAAACATAACTCACTGGGTTATTCTATGACTGACGGCTGACGGCTGATAGCCGACGACTGATTTTCTACTCATTCCATTGCATTCAAGCTAAACTTCAACACATCATAAACAGAAGGATATGTGTTACCCAAAACGTCCTGCAGATTATTTTTGTTTATCCATTTAAGCTCAAAAATATCTTCTTCTGTTTGCGGCACCAGCTTCTGACGGCTGTCTGCAATCATCTTATACCAATGACTTTCTTTGAGGATATGTTTGCCATTTTCATTGTAAGTATGAAAGGTTGTTAACAAAAATTCTTTTAAAATCATACCGGTTAATCCTGTCTCTTCCGTTACTTCCCGAAGGGCACATTCTTCTATAGTTTCCCCGGGATCCAGTTTGCCTTTAGGAAGATCCCATTTTCCTCTTCTTAACATAAAAAGAACCGCTCCACTTTCATTTTCTACCAAGCCTCCGCCTGCATGTAAAACCACGAACTTCTTCCAGAATGCAAGCTTAAGTTTTCCAAGATCGTGATGGAGAAAGATCCCTGCATGCACTTTTGCCAATTGCATCTCGTGAATCATTGAATTAACTGCCGGAGAAGAAAATTCGTCGATGAAAACCGCATCATCATGATGCACAAAAGGTTCGAGTTCCTTACTTATCTCATCACAAAGAAACAATGGTTTATCGTTGAAGTAAATTTTGATGTACATGATAATATTTTACAAACAGCATTCGGTTGCCTGTCAAATTAAATATAACGCAATAGAAAGTTATACTGCAGGAAAACAAAAAGTATTCTGAAAATTCAGAAGTTTATCTATCGTGCTTTAATTTAGCAGCATGACCAATCAAAAAGCTGTTGCGGAAAAGTTGCTGCAGATTAATGCAATAAAATTAAATATACAAACGCCTTATACCTGGGCAAGTGGATGGAAAAGTCCGATCTATTGCGACAACCGGAAGGTGCTGTCATTCCCTTACATCAGGGAGTTTATAAAATCTGAAATGTGCAACCTTATTTTTGAAGATTTCCCCGACGCGCAATTACTTGCAGGTGTTGCTACCGCAGGCATTGCCTGGGGAGCAATGGCCGCTGACCAGCTTAAACTTCCTTTTATTTATGTTCGCCCAAAAGCAAAGAACCATGGACTGGGTAACCAGGTTGAAGGATATTTTGAGAAGGGACAAAAAACAATCGTTATCGAAGACCTTGTATCAACCGGAAAAAGCAGCCTCCAGGTAGTGGAAGTGTTGCAGAAGGAAGGTCTGGATGTAATTGGAATGGTCTCCATCTTTACCTACGGATTTGAACAGGCATCCATAGAATTTAAGAACGCAGGTATTATTTTAAAATCACTTACTACCTATCCTGAACTTATCAGTATAGCCATCGACAAAGGAATCATCTCAAAAGAGCAGGAGGGTATTTTGTTAAAGTGGAGCGCTAATCCTTCAGAATGGAGCGGACTTTAATTAAATTTGATTTAGATAAATCATCATTATGAAAAAATTAAAGCTTGTCTTTTTATTGATGGTAGGGGTAGTAAGTATCTCCATGGCGCAGGTTAAGAAGAGAGCCCTGGTAACAGTTACCATCAATACTCCGGGGATACAGTGTGAAGAATGCAAAAAAGTGATTGAATCATTTATGACTCATGAAGAAGGCGTGACTAAAATAATCGCAGACTTTAAAAGAAAAATCACTAAAGTTACTTACTGGACCGATCGCACCAATCCTGAAAACATAAAAACGGCCATTGCCAATGTCGGATTTGATGCTGATGATATAACAGCAAACCAGGAATTTGCTAAGAAGTTGCCGCCTTGTTGTAAGAAGAGCTAGATTCTACATGCAACAATTTCCTCTAGGGATTTTTAGAGCTTCTCACAACGCCTGTCTTTTATGCGGCATCTAAAACAGTTTTAATTGTTGCTTACCCTCATAAGCAAATGGAAAATTAAAATAAAAAATTCCTTTTCCCAGCCTGGCTCTCCCTACCATTTTTAGATCTACTTCATTAGAAAATAAAGACCCTAACGAATTTGTGATCAGTGATTTCATATCAACATTCAAACGTACAGGAATAAGAAAGGAGTCTTTTTTTGGAATGATCATCAGCGTATCTAAAGTGGATCTGCCGATGAATTTGCTATTGACTGAAATGTCCATCTCCGCTTTCCTGAGCCTGACCCGAAAGTCATTAGGATTATAAAATTTCAAATCTGCCGATATGACAGATGTCCCCAAACTCAACGTTTCAATCTTGAAGTTTTGAATACTTACGTATTCCAGCGACCGCGGCTTTCCGCAGCTAATCACTATAAAAATAACTGTTAGAAAAATTCCTGCCTTTAATAAATTCCTCATTCAAAGTTTTTTGCAAAATAGGGTGGTTTAAAGAATTTCACAAAAATCATTCTATATTGCTTTCAAAACAAACGCTAATAAGCTTAGTAATAAAATAAAACAAAATTGCAACTACATCCAATTTTTGAACTAAAAATAATAGGTTATCTAATTGGTAATAATTACGTGTATATAAATTATTTAACCAATTATTATTGGAAATAAATGACAGGTTTTCTGCCATGTATTATCTTCGGATTTACATAAATTGTTACAAAAATTACTTTTAAATTTAAATTATGGATAAAAATAGTTTAATTATTGATATTCAATACTTTGGAAATTTATCTTTTTATAAAATATTATGTAGTTATACATATATACTAATTGAACAATTCGATGACCATAAAAAGAAAAGCTTTTCAAACCGATCGGTTATAGCCGGTGCGAATGGAAAGATAATTTTGTCGGTGCCTCTTCAAAAAGGCAGATCGCAAAAGACAATGTCCAAAGATGTTAGGATATCAAATACTGAAAACTGGCAGATTCGTCATTTGCGAAGCATCGTTTCTTCTTATAACAATTCACCCTGGTTTAAATTCATGAGTGACGATCTGGCGGTTTTGTATTCACGGCGTTACGAGTATTTACAAGATTGGAACCTTGCATGTCTTGACTGGACATTAAAAATTATGAACATTCACCTTAACTATGAGCTTTCCAAAGAATGGTGCGAAACGTCTTTTGAAGGAAATGATTTCAGAAATAAGATACATCCCGGGAGTAATCGGCCGGACATAATTATCCGTTATCCCCAGGTGTTTGAGGATAAAAATGGCTTCTTCCCGGAGCTAAGTATCCTGGATTTTATATTTTGCGAAGGACCTAAAAACGCAGCGTCGTTATTAAAAAAAGAGGGTTAAACCATTCGAAGGAAAATTATTCTATATTGTCCTTTGAACAGGTGCATTTTTATAGTACTTCGACTATTTCTTACTTTGCCCGATGCTAAAACTGATCTTGATTATTGGCTCATTGATAATAATTTTTCCCGCTGCTGGTCAGGATTTTTCTAATAAAGGAAAAGATTTCTGGATAGCTTACGGTAATCACGTAAGGATGTTTGAGACAATCACCGCTCAGAATCAAGCTGAAAAAATGGAGCTTTACATGACCTCCGACGTTAATACCACAGGCGTCGTTGCCATCCCCGGCATTGGTTTTACAGTAAATTTTGCTGTTGCGGCTAACCAGATAACCACTATTGAAATTCCCCGTTCGGCAGGTCTGCCTGATGAGAACATCTATAATCTGGGTATCCATGTCACGGCTGATAAACCTATTGTAGTATATAGTTTTATTTACGTGAATGCAGTATCCGGTGCCACGCTCTGCCTGCCTGTGATCACACTGGGAAGAGAATATTTCTCCGTTAATTTCACCCAGGTATCCAATAATAACAATTCCTATTCTTACTTTGACGTGATCGCTACCGATACCGGTGTTACAGCTGTCGAAATAATTCCTACCCAGAATACAAAAGGGGGCCACCTTGCCGGTGTACCTTACATAATAAATCTTACGCAGGGTCAGGTGTACCAGGCGCTGGGTATTTTAACGTCAAACGTTAATCCTTTCAGGGGAAACGACCTTACCGGTACGCAGATACGATCTATCAGTACCTCCAGTACGAGGTGTAAAAAAATCGCCGTTTTTTGCGGGAGTGGTAAAATTTCTATAGGCTGCTCAGGCTCCGGTACTTCTGATAATCTTTACCAGCAGTTATACCCGGTAAGTACGTGGGGTAAAACCTATGTCACGGTGCCAAGTGTGAATATTGCCAGTACGGCGAATCAATTTAATTATTACCGCATTTTTAAATCCGATGTTTTGGCAACCGTTAAACTAAACGGATCGGTGTTACCCAATGCCAGTTTTATAAATGGTCAGTATTATGATTTCAATGTAAACCAAACAAATTTTATTGAATCGGATAAACCTATCCTTGTGGCTCAATATTTCAGTACCGGCGGATGCAATGGCAATACAGGAAACGGAGACCCTGAAATGATCTACCTTAACCCGGTAGAACAAACTATTTCCAGCGTTACTTTAAATTCAATGCAGCCTTCAGTTAACACAAATATCAATGAGCATCATATCAATGTGGTCTTAAAAAACGCGCCGGAAATAATAAATACTTTTAAGATTGATGGTATTACAGCAGGTAAGTTTACCGCACTTCCTGCAAACAATGGTTATGCTTACGCCCAGATTGTTGTTTCAAAAGGTACCCACACACTTAATTGCGATGCAGGATTTAATGCCATCGCTTACGGATTCGGAAATGCTGAATCGTATGGTTATTCGGCAGGTACCAATCTTAAAGACCTTTATCAGTTTGTAAGTATTCGCAACCAATATGCAACCGTTAACTTTCCGGCAGGGTGTAAAAATTCGCCCTTTGAATTTTCTATGACTTTCCCTTATAAACCGACAAATATCAAATGGTTGTTTAAAGGACTGTTTACTGATACTTCCGTTAATGCGCCTGCTTCTGATTCTTCATGGGTAGTAAGCGGGAGAACACTTTACAGGTACACGCTCAAAAGAAAATATATTATTACTGCCGTTGGCACTTACCCTATTACGATTGTTGCCGATAACCCTACGGCGGATGGATGCAGTGGCGAGCAGCAAATCGATTACGACCTGCAGGTTTTTGAAAGACCATCCGCAGCTTTTACTGTTTCCCAGACAGGTTGCATTACTGACCCGGTAGTTTTTACGGACACAACCAAGGGAAACGGCCGACCAGTTATCAGCTGGATATGGAATTTCGGCGATGCGTCTACCTCAAATATTAAAAGTCCTGCCCATACTTATACTGCCGCCGGGAATTATGTTGTTGGTTTTTCTGCTATTACGGATATCGGCTGTCTTTCAGATACCGTTACCAAAACGCTTGTATTCACACCTTCACCTGTGGCTGCTTTTACGCTTGCTACTGTAGCCTGCGCCAATAAATCGGTTAAGTTCGTGGATGCATCTACTCCTGTTAATTCCGGGTTATCAAAATGGTTCTGGGATTTTGGTGATGGGTCGGTTGCCACAGATCAGCATCCTTCTCATACCTATACGGCGTCAGGTAAATTTGTTGTAAAGCTTGGCATCGAAACAATTACAGGTTGTAAAAGTACCTCCTCTTCCGGCGTAGAGGTAAACGTTGTTCCTATAGTAGCTTTTAAAGTTCCGGAAGTATGTTTAAATGACCCCTTCGCAGTGTTTACAGATTCTTCCGTTGTTAATGATAATTCTGGTAACCGGTTAAATTATCTATGGGACTTTGGCGATGCAAATGCTGTACCCGCTAATCCAAATATTGCGACAATAAAAAACCCGGCTCATAAATTTAATAAGGCAGGTTTCTATACTATCAAACTGCAGGTTACCTCCAAAGACGGATGCAGCGCCGATACTATAAAAAAATTCACCGTGAACGGGGCCAACCCAAAGGCAGATTTCCAGGTTCAATCTGCCATAAAACTATGCAGCAACCAGCTTGTAACCGTTATCGACCAGTCTTCCGTTGACTTTGGAAGTGTTACCCGCATAGAAATTTATTGGGATTATGCCAATGATCCTACCGCCAAAACAATTGATGAAGATCCGGTAGCAGGAAAATCATATAGCTTTAAATATAAGGATTTCGGTGCCCCGGCTACTAAGAATTTGCAGGTTGTATATATTGCTTATTCCGGAATCAGTTGTATGCAGCAACAAACTAAAACTATAACGTTAAATGCTGTTCCGGCAATAAAGTTTGACACTATTATGCCTGTTTGCCAGGAGCTTCCGGCGTTCCAAATAACTGCCGCAAGAGAACTCCTCGGATTTTCCGGGACGGGAAATTATTCCGGAACGGGCATTACCTCAGGCGGAATATTTAATCCCGGATTGTCGGGTGCCGGCAATCAAACCATCAGCTATCTTTTCACGGCTTCAAATGGATGCACGGCCCGGCAAAAACAATCAATTTTAGTTTATCCGTCACCGGTAGTAAATGCCGGTCCTGACCGTACTCTTTTACAAGGCGGATCAATTATTATCGCTGCTACCGCCACCGCAAACGCTGCTTTTTTATGGTCGCCGGCTAAGGCCATCGATAATACTGCAAGCCTCACACCGAGGGTGTCACCTGTAGACAATATCCTTTACAGATTAACCGTAACTTCTATCAATGGCTGCATTGCTTCCGATGATGTAAAAATTACTATACTCAAAAATGTAAAAGTGCCCAATGCATTTTCACCCAACGGTGATGGCATCAACGATAACTGGGATATCCAGTACCTGGAATCTTACCCGGGGGCAACGATTGAGGTGTATAACCGTTATGGTCAGCTGGTTTACCGGTCTGTCGGTTATACTAAAGCGTGGGACGGTCGTTACAATGGAAATATATTGCCCTTCGGCACTTATTACTGGATCATAAATCCAAAAAATGGAAGGGTGGTAATCAATGGTTCTGTTACCATCATCCGTTAAAAAAGAATCTGCCAGATGAAAAAATTTTTTTTAGTGATAATAGGTTGTAGTGTAACGGTTTTACTTAAAGCGCAGCAGGAGCCACATTATACGCAGTATATAATCAACCAGTACATCATCAACCCGGCGCTTACGGGTATTGAAAATTATACTGATGTAAAACTTAGCCATCGTCGCCAATGGGTAGGCTTGCAGGATGCGCCTGTTACATCTTATATTACTATCAGCAAGCCACTGGGTAAAAAAGATGACAGAACTACCGCCACTTCTTTTGAGATGCGGGGTGAAAACCCCCGTGGCAGAAATTACTGGCAGGATTATGAAGCAGCAAAGCCACATGGCGGAATAGGACTAAAAGTAATAAATGACAGAACTGGTCCGCTGAACCGCTTTGCAGGCTATCTTAGTTATGCTTACCATGTTGGTATAAGCGCTAAAACCAGCCTGGCAGCAGGTTTTGAGGCGGGTGTCCGTAATATAGGCCTTGATAGAAGTAAACTTGATTTTGGTGTTGCCAATCCTGTTGATCCTGCTGTATATAATTCTTCCGAAATCAATCAACTCAAGCCGGATTTTGGTGCAGGATTATATCTCTATTCAGCTGATTATTTTGTCGGACTTTCAGCACAGCAAATAATCCCGCAAAAAATTTATTTTTCCGACCTGCGACTTAAAACCAACGATTCAAAATTTGTCCCGCATATTTTTGCTACTGCCGGGTATCGTTTTTTTCTGAATGATGATTTTAGCGCTCTGCCTTCGGTGATGATAAAATTTATCCAACCCCTGCCTGCTCAGGTTGATGTTAACATGAAGATTCAATACCATGACCTGGTATGGGCAGGAGCCAGTTACCGCTTGCAGGATGGCTTTGCAGCTATGGTTGGATTAAATGCATCCAACACTTTTAATATTGGCTATTCTTATGATTACACTACTTCCCGTTTGAGCACGGTGAGTAAAGGGACGCATGAGATTATAATAGGATTTTTACTGAATAATAAATATGGAGACTCTTGTCCCAGGAACGTCTGGTAGTGACCGTCAGCGGCTATTTCATAAGCTTTCACGAAATCAATATATGATACACTTTCCTGCTGATAGCTGCGGCTGAAAGCTGATAGCAAAAACATCTATCTAAGTTGTCATAACACTAAATGTAAATAATCACTTTTTTCTTCTTAACCTGTTTATCAATTTCGTTTAATTCTATTTCTATTCCTTTAATATATATTTCCTGTCTTTGCTGCAATTGGTTTTTGATGGTCTCGAATTGCTGTTGCAGCGCCTTATAATTATTCATCTTCTCATATTCCTTTTTTAAGGAGAACCTCATATTTTTAGTAGAAACGCTGTTCATTGAGTCCATTGTCTCTTTAAAAATAGAAGGCCAGTCAAGGCTTGATAATGATTGACCCAGTTCTTTCTTCAATTTCAGCACCGATGTTTTACTAAGTTTCTGGTGCCTGGCAATTTTATCCCAGTCTAGTTTCTGAATAGCCTTCCGGGCCTGGACAAGCGATTCATTAACAGTTTGATCTTTATATTTTTCAGCCTTATATTTTATCAAGGCGCTGTCTTCCGTATTGAAAAATGAATAACTGGAATTAGGTACGAAAGGATATCCTGCGTCAGTTGCTGCTTTCGGTAATTCAGGCTCATTTTCTTTGATAGAAAAATCTTTATTGTCAGTAGTTACCGATTGCAATAAAGCCAGTTGTGGCATTGCCTTGTTTTCATTTAAATCTGTTGACACCGGTATAGCAAAAATGTTATCGTCAGTACTATTTTTTTCAATAGGGGCGTTCGCTGCTATGGCGACCCTATTATTACGAGAGCGCATTTTTCCAGGTTTGTTTGATGGTGCTGCAACCGTGTTATCTGCTAAACGCGGATAAGCGTTTGTTAACTGCGGTGCCGGCATCTCTGCCGCCGCACAAGTCTTCTCAAAATTTTCTATCACTACATTCAGCGGATTTACAAACGCAATAAATGCCAGCAAGCCAATGGTGACAAAATAAACCGTTAATCTAAATCCTGAGGCAGGTCCGGGTTTATATATTCCCATGATTCTTTGAACACGTTTCAGCAACAAATGCTTATCCACGCCTGCTGCAGCTATTGCAAGACTAAAAGTAGCGAGCCGGTTTTGTTCAAGAGATAACAGGGCAGAAGCATATTGATAGGGATCGAAACGGTATTGAAGTACCAGGTCATCACAACTTATTTCTCTTTCCTGTTTGATGCATCTAATTAACAATCTTGCGAAAGGGTTAAAAAAGAACAGGATCTCAATTGTTGCGATAAATAAATTCACCAGGTAATCGTTTCTTTTGATATGTGCCAATTCGTGGAGCAGGATGGCTTCTAGTTGCTGTGTTGATAAATGATTGATACAGGCGACTGGTATCAGTATGATTGGTTTGATAAATCCTATCACCATGGGAGTGTCTACCAACTCGGATATCCATACCTGAACCTGGCGGCTGATATCGAGTTGTTGTACCAGCTGTTGAATATAAAGGCGTAGATCCGCTTTCATTTTACTCAGTCCCCGGGTTGTTACTGTATAGGAATAAAAAAAGAAACGAAAAAACCTTATAAAGAAACCAATCACTATCAGCAGGTATAGCGTTGAGAAATAGGATAACGTATTTTCAAGCAACGATTTTATATTCCGGTATACGAAAAAATAAAAGTTGTTACCGGTAAAACTGTAGCCCGTTGTAACAGTGCCCTGTACAGTTGAATGTGCCAGGTACTGGAATGACAAACCGGCGGCGAAACAGGCAAATCCTGCGAACATCAGTAATAATGCAAAGCCATGTTTTAAGCCTGGGGAGCATTTTTTTCCATTGTACAGAAATGTTTGAAATACCAGCCAGAGTATTCCAAACTGCCACAAACTATTTAGCAATGTCCAACCTAACGCTTTTAAAAAAGGGGAATCGGTAAGGGTTTGCATCTTACTGTTTTTTAAGGTCGTTCAATAGATTTTGTATCGCCTCAAGTTCTTCTTTCGAGGATTTATGATTACCCAGGGCCTGTATTACCAGTTGCGTGGAGGAGCCGCCGAATAATCCGTCGATCATCTTACCCAGTAAATGTTTTTGTGTTTTTTCTTTGCTTACCGCTGCCTGGTAGATATGTGTTTTTACTGAGGCGTCTCTTTTCACCAGTCCTTTTTCATTCATGATTTGCATGAGTTTTAAAGTAGTGGTATATCCTACCTCTTTGTTCCTTGCCAGTTCTTCATGCACTTCACGAACGCTTGCCAAACCTTTTTGCCACAGCACTCCTAAAATTTCCAGTTCGCTTTGTGTAGGTTTAATATATTTCGTTGCAGACATAAGCTGATTATTTATGCCACTAATATACGATTAGTTTCGTAATCGCAAAATTTTTTAGATTTAATTTATGAGGCAATGAGTTATAAATTAGAAATCATAAAGGGGTACATGACAGTAAGAAATGATGATTCAATTGAGAAACACTTATACCTGACAACCTCATACCTCACACCTGATATCCTCATACCTTCTCCGCACGCTGTCTGTTGTGTTCTTCAATCATCATGCTGGTAGTTTGTGAGCTTCCATCATGGCTCCAGCCGGGAGCATGAATAAAGTAGCCCACAGCATTTTTAACGGAGCCGGAACTGATGGCTTTCTTAAATAATTGTTGCCAGGTTTTGAATGCTACTATCACAGGATTGAAAGAGTCGATGTTCCTGGTAAGTCCGTAAACGGGGCGCTCCTGTTCATTTGTAAATGTATTGAACAACCGGTCCCATATAATTAAGACACCAGCATGGTTTCTATCTAAATATTTAAGATTGGTACCATGATGAACTCGGTGATGAGAGGGAGTATTAAAAATGTATTCAACAGCTGCGGGTAGCTTATGGATAGCTTCCGTGTGTATCCAGAATTGATAGATCAGGCTTAACGCCTGCATGCTCATAACAACAACAGGGTGAAAGCCTGCTAATGGCATCCATATCCAAAATATAAAAGAGCCTGTGATATTTCCTGTCCATGTCTGGCGAAGTGCTGCGGCAAGATTGTATTTTTGGGAAGAATGATGTACAACATGTGAGGCCCAGAACCAGCCAACATGATGACTCGTTCTATGAAACCAGTAATAAGAAAAATCATCTGCGAAAAAGGCTAAAATCCAAACCCAGGTTTTTGAAGAGTCCAGCGTAAAAATCCTGAATTTATATACCATTGTAAAAAGTGCAAAGACAGCAGCCTTGCTAAGCAATCCCGTCAGTACATTACCTAGTCCAAGGGAGATACTGCTGAATGTATCCTTCACTTCATAAGCATCGCTTTTGTGCAGCGCAGCAAATATAGCTTCCGTTACAAGCAGGATAACAAAACCGGGAATAGCGTAATATAAAATGTTTGGCGGCATTAAATTTATTGCTGTCAGTTGTCAGCCCTCCAAAGTTATAATATATAATACGATTTCTCTTTTGTCATACATGTTCAAATGTACATATAGCTTACAAGTGTTTTAAATAAAAATTCAATAACCGGAACGTACTTAAAATTTGTGATTGTGTACCCAAAAGAATTCAATGTACACCTCATTAAATGCTAAGTTCATACCTTCATGAAATAAAGAGGCGACATCTAACATTAGGAAGCTTTCCTGCAGATCTTGAGCAGTATAAACACTTGCCATAAAAAACGAAGTAATAAATCAACTTGTCAAAAGCCATGATGTTGAAAAAAATGATCAACTGACAGCACGTTCAAAAGCAACAGGAGTTTAGCATTTTTTATCACCAAGAAAGTAATGTATGACAGCTGAACAACAAAGGTTAGCAGTAAATGCCGGCAACAATATACCACTTGAGAAGTGGGGGCCATACCTAAGTGAACGTCAATGGGGAACGGTACGAGAAGATTATGGCATGTATGGAGATGCCTGGAACTATTTTCCTTTCGAACAAGCCCACTACCGTTCTTACAATTGGGGAGAAGATGGACTGGCAGGCATTTCAGACTATTTTCAAAACCTGTGCTTTGCCATCTCTTTATGGAACGGAAAAGATAAGATGCTTAAAGAGCGATTATTTGGTCTTGGAAACAGTGAAGGCAATCATGGTGAAGATGTTAAAGAGCTATACTATTACCTTGATAATACGCCGACGCATTCTTACATGCAATACCTGTATAAGTATCCGCAACTCGAGTTCCCCTACGAAAAACTTAAGGAAGAAAATCGCAAACGTTCGAAGGAGGAGCCTGAATATGAAATACTGGATACGGGCATTTTTGATGACGACCAATACTTCGATGTCACCATAACATACGCTAAACAAAATTCACAGGATATCTACATAAAAATAAATTGTCTTAACCGTTACAGTAAAACAGCTGACCTAACGGTATTGCCTACCCTGTGGTTTTATAACCGCACCAGTAACCATGAACCTGGCAGGACTACGTCTATTAATCTCAAAGACAAAGCTTCTGTAAAGGCAAGCCATAACAGGCTTGGAACTTATTATTTGTATTTTCAACCCGCCAGCGATTTATTGTTTACCGATAACATATCTAACCTTCAAAAAGTAACAGGGGAAGCCAACGAAAGTATTTTTGTTAAAGACGCATTTCATGATGCTATTGTTAATAAGGAAAACCTGGCGGCGCTTCGTAAGAGGAAATCAGGAACTAAATTTTCACCTGTATATAATTTAAGCATCGAAGCCGGTAAGTCGAAGACTATCTACCTGCGTTTAAGCGATCAGGCAATTAATAATGCTTTTGTTCCAGGCTTTGAAAATATTTTTACTACCAGGAAAGAGGAAGCAGATGCGTTTTACGAAGCTATACTTCCCGCTAACCAGCAGCCGGAAATGCTGAAGATCCAGCGTCAGGCACTCGCTGGTTTATTATGGAGCAAGCAATATTATCATTATGATGTGGAAAGATGGCTCAATACCGGTGATGATATCACTCCTGTAAATCCCGGCAGGTTAAACGGGCGCAACAGTGAATGGAAGCATCTGAAAAATCAGGATATTATATTGATGCCCGATAAATGGGAATATCCCTGGTATGCCGCGTGGGACCTGGCTTTTCACTGCATACCGATGGCTATGCTTGACGCCGGTTTCGCCAAGCACCAGTTGCTGCTTATCATGCGCGAATGGTATATGAAACCCGATGGACAATTACCTGCTTACGAGTGGCACTTCAGTGATGTGAATCCGCCCGTGCATGCATGGTCGGCTTTGATGGTTTACCGCGTTGAAAAAGCTAAAACAGGCAAAGGTGATATTGGCTTTTTAAAAAGAATATTTCACAAGCTTATTATCAATTTCACCTGGTGGATCAATCGTAAAGATGCCAGCGGTAATAATATCTTCCAGGGTGGTTTCCTCGGACTAGATAACATAGGTGTCTTTAACAGAAGTATCGAAATGCCCGGCGACATGCGGCTCGAACAGGCCGACGGTACCAGTTGGATGGCCATGTACGCCCTTAACATGATGGACATCGCCATGGAAATATCTATGCATGATGAATCATTCGAAGACACCGCTACGAAATTTTTTGAACATTTTGTATTGATAGCCGAAGCCCTCAACCAGCATGGACTGTGGAATGATAGCGATAAGTTCTTTTATGACACGCTGACTGTCGCAGGATCCGAACCGCTTCAGTTGCGTATTCAATCTATCGTAGGATTAACAACGCTTTTTGCAGTTTCTATCATAGAAAAAAAAACACTGGATAAGTTGAGTGATTTTAAAAAGCGGATAAACTGGTTCGAAAATTACCGCTTAAAGAACAATCGGTTCTGGCCTAACCAGGAACATACGGATGGTGAAAAAATTTTACTCTCGCTTGTGCCGCGTGAAAGACTGATTTACCTGTTACAACGTTTGCTGAATGAGGATGAATTTTTATCCGATGGGGGCATTCGCGCGCTTTCTAAATACCATGAAAAAAATCCTTACACTGTTACCATAGATAATACAGAATACAACATCCGGTACGATCCGGGAGATTCAACTTCTAATCTTTTTGGTGGAAATTCGAACTGGCGCGGACCGGTTTGGATTCCTATTAATTATATCATCATCCAGTCTATAAGAAGGTATGCTGAATTTTATGGCGATACTTTACTGGTAGAATGCCCTGCCGGTTCCGGCAACGAACTCACCCTCGACCAGGTAGCCGATGAATTAAGCAATCGTGTTATCAGCATATTCAAACAGGACCAAGATGGAAAACGACGCCTTCATGGTAAGTATAGCCCGTTTTATGAGAAGCCAGGCAATGAACACCTCATTTTATTTTATGAATACTATCATGGCGATAACGGCAATGGACTCGGCGCGAGCCATCAAACCGGTTGGACATCACTGGTGGCAGAATTAATAAGTGAACTCGCGGTTAAAAAAAATGATACTGATTAAGTATTGATGGACTGTATTATATTAATTATTTAGCTAACGGCTATGATAAGAAAAATAAGCAAGTAATTAGTTTCCGGTAACCCATGTCATTAACAACAATCATTCGATAATTTAAACGACCTACTATTATTGTTATTAACTGGTTGATAATAATTATTTAATAAATGGCATAGTTTTTTCAAGATTAATGACTAGTTATTTATCTTTTTTACTTCCCCTTAAATAAATAATATGGCGACAAGTCTCGTAGAAACCATTCAAAAAAATTTAGGCTATCCTGAATTACATAAAATAGATCCCAATACTCAGGCTGTTAAAGGTGAAATTACAAATGTTGATACAAAAGAATTTGGTCAAGCGGCTATCCCGACGGTGCTTGTAGGTTTATACCAGTATGGTAGTACAGAACAGGGATCGGACGATATTTTACGTGGAAATATGTCTACATCATGGCTTGATGTATTCTTTACCGATAAAAAGGAAGAGGTAATAAGTAAGGTAGCTGGATACGCAGGTAATTCAACTGTAGATACTTCCAGTAGCATGGAAAAAATTGCTTTAGAAGCGGTAAAGATTATCCGGGAACAAACTCCTGATAATGCTTCTTTCACAGATGTAAAATCTTATGTAGCTCAGCAGCGTAACAGCATTCTCACATATCTACCGGGTGAGTTAAACATCAGCAACGTTGTTGCGGACAGTACATTGGATGACAGGACACATAAAATGGAAGGTCCTGTGTCGAACGCGATGCATTTCTTTGAAAATCTGTTCTCAGGATCTACTACAGAAAAAAATGAAGTGTCACCAGAAGGTAAAAAAGATCCTCTTTAACTTTAACAATAGTTGTCTTTTATTGCTTTAACGATCATTAATTTTTGCCGCGAATGCATTTAGATACCAGCACAAAATTACTGTCCGCTCTTTTTTATTATTGCTTGCCTTATTCCCTAATCTCTCAATTTTAACATTCTATAATTTTAGGACTTAACGTGATATCCGATTTGTAAATTTTTCGCTACCGGGGTGATATAGGCAATTTTAAAAAATAATTGTCGTTTTAGTCAGTATAATATTTTGTACGTTAAAACTTAATGTAATGGATTATTCAATTTCTAATCAGCAGGAATCATTGGCTGAACTTGTAGTACTTAATGATATTCAAAATAACTTTACCAGTTACGAGGCTATTTTAAGTATTAAAAGATGGAAATTTATTATTCGTATACCAGGTATAGCACAGCGTATTATAAAAGAAGCGGATGAAAACATTCAAAAAAATTTTCTTACTTATATCTCTAATGAAGAAGTTCTGATTAATGAAGGTTTATTGTATCCCAGTATTTACAGCTAAGCAACGTTTCCATATTACCGGCAGTCTCAATATTTGGTTCATGCCCATTCGGAAGGCTCATCCTGTTCTCTTACCGTTAAGCAGAATAATCTATTCAGGAAATCTTCGCCTTTAACATTCCATATTAGCCAGAGTCGAAATAGGTTAGAACCTTTGTTTACACTGGTTGGTTGGTGCTTTACTTTCATGAATAAAGTTAAGTACGTTATTAATTTGGCATCACCCTTTTAAAGTTTTGCATTTATATTTGCTCATCAATGGTTTAAACCTTTTGACAAGCCGAATGTTTGATAACAACGGTAACACTTTAATCGATAACATTATCTAATTATGGCAATCCTGATTTTTTTCGTAGCTCACTGGTATCTTTCGCTCTTCTCGCAAACTTTTTTTCAACATCGTTATGCTGCCCATGGAGCTTTTACAATGAGTAAATTCTGGGAACGGTTCTTTTATCTCTTCACTTACATTACGCAGGGTTCTTCTTTTATAAGTCCGAAAGGTTATGCTATCATGCATCGCATGCACCATGCTTTTACAGATACTGACAAAGATCCGCACTCTCCGTCTTATGATACTAACCTTTTCACCATGATGTGGCGGACAAAAAATATTTATCAGGGAATCTTACACGGCACCATCCAGGTAGAGGAACGCTTTTCAAAAAATGTTCCTGATTGGCCTGCTCTTGAAAGGATTGGTGATTTTTGGGTGTACAGGTTATTCTGGGCGGCGTTTTATATAGCTTTCTATGTTTATTTCGCTACGTCACCCTGGATGTATCTCTTGTTGCCAATTCATTTTCTTATGGGACCGGTTCACGGAGCAATCATCAACTGGTTTGCGCACAAGTATCAGTATGTAAATTTTAAAGTCAGCAATACCTCGAAAAATCTTTTTCCTATTGACTTGTTTATGATGGGTGAAGGTTATCATAACAATCATCATAAGTTTCCGTCTCGCGTAAACTTCGGGTATAAATGGCATGAACTGGATCCCACGTACCCGGTTATCATTCTATTAAAATGGATGCGTGTCATTAAAATTAAGCAGGTGTTGCCAAATGCAATACCAAGTGAGTTCTAAACAATGAACTTTAGATATTGAATTATATAATTGGTGTTGACATTGGGACAACACATACTAAAGCTGTTGTAACCTCCACTACGGGGGAAGTTTTATATGAAGACAAAGCTCATTACCCAATTCTTCAACCTTCACGAGGTTTCAGTGAGCAGAATCCTGTACAGATATTTGAAGCGGTTTTGCAGGTTATGAACAAAGTTCTTACGAGGATAACCATTAAGAAGGATGTAATTGCAGTATGTTTCAGCGCTGCCATGCATGGTATCATGGCTATAAATAAATATGGGGTTCCGTTAACCAATTTATATACCTGGGCCGATATAAGGGCTAATAAATATGCGCGTGGATTAAAGGATACTGAAAAAGGCAAACTTATTTATGAGGAAACGGGCACTGCTATCCATCCTATGTCGCCGCTGTGTAAAATTGCCTGGATAAGGCAGGAGCTCCCCCAAGTTTTTATCCATACTTACAAATTTATTTCTATTAAAGAATATGTTTTTTATCGCTTGTTCAATTGTTATATAGTCGATTATTCCATTGCTTCCGCTACCGGGCTGTTTAATAACAGCACATTTAAATGGAATGATGAGTCCCTGGTATTTGCCGGTATTACAGCAGATCATTTGTCAGAACCCGTGCCCACTAATCACAGGGAAGTTTTAACAAACAGTATTTTTACTGAACGATTTGCTTTGAATAAAGAAGTCCCGTTTATTATTGGCGCTAGTGATGGATGTCTTGCTATCCTTGGTAGCGGCGCTATGGCTCCAAATGAAGCAGCACTGACAATCGGCACGAGTGGTGCCATTAGAAAGTTAAACAGCCAGCCCATGAACGATAAGCAGGGACGGCTTTTCGCTTATGTGCTGGAAGATAAAATGTTTGTCTGCGGCGGGGCATCCAATAATGGAGGCATCGTTTTAAAATGGTTTGCCGAGAATATCCTGAGCAAGACATTTTCGTCAGACGAAGCTTTTAGCTGGTTTATGCAAAACGCTGCTACTGCGCCCCTAGGATCCGGCGGACTAATATTCCTTCCTTATATCTATGGTGAACGATCCCCGGTGTGGGATGCGGATGCCCGGGGAGTATTTCTCGGAATGAATAGTACTCATACCAGCTGTCATTTTATGCGTGCCATACTTGAAGGCATTTCATTTTCTTTATACCAGATTCTGCAGGCAATGGAAGAGTCAGGTACCGGAATCGATACAATCTACGCCAGTGGTGGTTTTATAGCATCCGACTTTTGGTTGCAACTGCTTTCTGATATCTTTAATAAGAAGGTAATTGTTTCTCATGCTGCTGACGCGTCTGCAATGGGAGCTATATTCCTGGCAATGCATACGCTCGGTTTTATCAAAGATTGGGAAGAAATTAAAAGCCTGGTAGTGACCAGCGCTGTGTTTTATCCTGATAACAAAAGCCATCTGGAATACAATAAGAATTTTCACGTTTTTTCTTCCCTCTATAAAAAACTGGCACCTGATTTTGCAAGTTTAGCGGAACCCTTCGCCTAATGCTTTTTTACTTTTCTATTCCTTAAAAATAAAGCCACTATGCTTTGAAGGCTCTTTATAAAGACACCTATCTTTGATACAGGAGCTTCAAAATGATTGCCTCTTCATAACCTGTAAAATCAACACTATATGAACAAGATTTCATTCACCGGGATCGCCAAATATTTTATTGCCATAATATTTGTTGTACTCCTATCGCTTGCATCCTGCAAGCAGCGCACACAAAAGACCATAGGTAGCTTTGAGAGAATTGATACCGCACTAGCCACTATAATAGACAAAGATGCGACGATAGATATAATAGCAGAAGACCTTGATTGGTCTGAAGGTCCATTATGGATTGAGAAAAATAAGCTGTTACTTTTTTCGGATGTCCCCCAAAATATTATTTATAAATGGACCGCTGAAAAAGGTAAGGAAGTATATCTTAAGCCATCCGGCTATACCGGAACTGCGCCAAGAGGTGGTGAAACAGGTTCTAACGGACTTACCCTGAATAATAAAGGCCAACTAATTTTATGTCAGCAGGGTGACCGCAGGATAGCCATCATGAATGCTCCTCTGGATGATCCTAAGCCGGACTTTACCAATGTGGCAAATAATTACAACGGCAAAAAATTTGATAGTCCCAATGATGTCGTGTGCCGGAGTAATGGTGATATTTTTTTTACCGACCCGCCTTACGGCCTAGAGAAAAATGCGGAAGATCCTTTGAAGGAAGCGCCTTACCAGGGAGTTTATAAAGTAAGGGCTGACGGAAAAGTAACGCTGCTGGTTGATGCTATCAAAAGGCCTAATGGTCTTGCTTTTACTCCCGGAGAAAAAACGATCATCATCGCAAGTTCCGATTCGGCAAAAGCAGTATGGTATGCGTATGATCTTAATAATAATGATTCGCTTGTTAATGAAAGGATTTTTTATGATGCCACGAAAGATGCTACGATTGATAAGGGTTTACCTGACGGTTTGAAAATAGACAAGAACGGAAACATATTTGCAACGGGCCCGGGCGGTATTTATATCTTTAATAAATCAGGAAAACTTTTAGGTAAGATCAAAATAAACAGCCTTGCCTCTAACTGTACATTTGCGGATGATGAGAAAACGTTGTATGTAACGGCGGATATGTATGTGTTGAGAGTAAGGTTGAGGAAATAGGGTCGGGGTATGAGGTATCAGCAATCAGCAATCAGCTATCAGCTAACAGCTATCAGCTAACAGCTAACAGCTAACAGCTAACAGCTATCAGCTATCAGCTATCAGCTATCAGCTATCAGACAGGCTGATAAATTTATTGTCTTGGGCGTATCAATATAATGTTATCAATACCAGCGATATCTTCAGCGATCTGTCTAAGCTTTCTTCTCCAGACTTCTGTCTATCCCATGACCGATTAATGCACCGGCAACGGCGCCGATAGCAGAGCTTGCTATCATCCAAAGATAATTCATGCCGCTTGTAAGGGAACCAATCGCCAGTCCTAAAAATCCTATAAAAATTGCCATAAGCAGGGCAGCACTGCGTTTGCGGCGATGTTTGACAGTTATTTCATGTCGCGGCGGATTCAAATGAACAGTATGCTTGTGCTTGTGTCTGTGTGAAGATTGTGGCATGCAATTTTTCTATTAAGGTACTAAGTATTTATTCGTAACGGTGCCGGGTAGTTTTTTATTCTTAACAACTCATTGTCATTCCTGTGTCATTACAATTATGTAATGCATCGTTCCGTTACATCGTGATGTCAAAACCTAAATCCCTTCCAGCATGAGAAAAATATCGATTGCTCTTCTCCCATTTTTTTTACTGGCATGCACACATGATCCTGTAAACAATTCAACAAATCAAATTAATGGCTTTGCACCCGTCTATGCAGTTGCTACGGACATTGCTAAAATAACTATTCAACCTGCAAGAAAAACAGAACAGGCAGGAAAAATATATGCAATAGGAAATTATATTTTTCAAAACGATATTAATAAAGGTATTCACATCATTAATAACAGGGATAAAAAAAATCCCGTAAAAATTGCTTTTATACAATTGCCTTTCAGTACCGAAATAGCGGTAAAAGGAAACTTTCTCTACTCAAACAATCTTAGCGACCTGGTGATTTTTGATATCACCGACATTAGCAAACCAGCCCTTGTAAAAAGAATCGTAAATGCTTTTCCTCCTGCTAATCAAACTTACCCACCGATATCAAACGGTTCATTCGAATGTGCTGACGCCTCAAAAGGCATCGTAGTAGGGTGGGAGCTGAAAATGTTGACAAATCCCAAATGCAGGCGTTAAAATAAAAGTCTTGATTATGAAAAAAAATATTTTTATAATGCTTTTTACAAGCATTTTTTTCTGGCAATGTGGCAAAGATGCCGGCTCTTCTCAATTCGTTGCTTCAGTAGGACAGGCGGGTTCTCTTGCAAGGTTTGCAATTGTCGGCAACTATCTGTACACTGTCGACGATCATAAACTGGTAGTGTATGATATAAATAATGCAGGTGATCCGGTAGCCAGGAATACTGTTGATGTTGGATTTGGAATCGAAACGATATTTCCTTTTAAAGACAAATTATTTATTGGTTCAACAAGCCAGGTCTATATATTTTCAATTACTGATCCACTCAATCCTCAAAAGTTAAGCGAAGCTATCTCACCGCAGGTACTGCGAAGGTGCGATCCGGTGGTAGCAAAGGATACTGTAGCCTATGCCACATTGCGCACCAACGGAGCTTGCGGTGGAATGCAGAGTGTGCTTGTTTTTTATGATATAAAGGATATTACCAAGCCCATACAGAAAGGTACTTTCAGAGTATCCGAACCTTATGGCCTGGGATACCAGGACAACGCCTTGTACGTTTGTGATAAGTCCGGCCTGTTGGTGTTTGATATCACCAGCGCTTATGCGCCATTGCTGAAGAAGACATTAAATGATGGAAATTATATTGATGTGATTCCATACCAGGGAACATTGATATGCTGGGTAATCGGTGGAGTGATTGTGTACGATATCACTAACAATCAGGATCCGTTACTATTATCTAAAATTATCTGATGAAACATTGCTTTGTATTTTGTTTTTTTATTATTGTTGCCACTTCATCAAACGGTCAAAGGAAACATAAGGCTCCGGTAGCTTACCAGGATACCTTGTCTGTTCGTTTAAGTCCTATGGGGCTGATAGATATTTTTGACGGAAATTTTACACCGGGAATATCATACGCTTTTAATGCTCGCTGGACCATCAGCGCCGATATTTCAGGAATTTTTTATTCTTCTTACCTGCCGCAAAACACCCATGCGCTGGGATACATATTTAAACCTGCGATCCGTTATTATCTCTCAGATAGCAGAAAAGTATTTATGGAGTCTGCATTATTTTATAAAAATGTAAATTATAAATTGCATGACTGGATTGACAGAGATGTTGTAAACGGCGTTCCTGCATACAGGGAAGAGGCCGTGTTTCATTTTCGTAAGCAGGTTGTTGGATTGAACATGCAGGGCGGATTTCAAAAAGGCCTCAGCAGAGATAACCTTTTACGTATAGAAATATTTGCAGGCATCGGCATACGTTATAAAAGGCAGGATCTTAAAAACTTACCCGGCGCAAAGTACACTCCTGACAACTTCTTTTTTGATGAAACAATCTATGGTTCAAGTGAGTTTAGCTTCGGAGTACCGCATGGCTTAAGGTTGGTTTATGTAATTAAATAATTGTACTACACCATATTAAATAGTTAATATCCACAGATACTCCGCTGTGAGAAGCCATAACTATATCATACAGCATTGAACTTGCTGTTTCTTACCTGAAGCTGGGCACCTGATCTTTTCATTTGTATCTTCGTTCGATATTCTTCCTGTAAAATTATTACTATGAAATGTTATATAAACCCTTCGGGTTATGTACTGATGATATCTATTTTCTTAGTTGGATGTTTAAATACTACGGTTGCCCAACGACAAAATACATCCTCAGACACCACTCATTTTTATACCTCATTTGATGGCGTTAAAATATATTATGAAATGAAGGGAACAGGAACCCCGGTGGTATTGATTCATGGCTTTATTGTAAATGGAGAAAGCTGGAAGAAAACAATTTTATATAAAGACCTGCTAAAAGATGGATATAAAGTGATAACACTTGATATGCGGGGTAACGGACAATCAGATAAGCCTCATAAAGCGGAAGCTTATTTAAACGATGCGGAAGCCAAAGACATTATGGGCCTGACGAAGATGCTGGGTATAAGAAAATACAGTGTGGTTGGTTATTCAAGAGGTGCGATCATCGCATCAAGATTATTAATACGGGATAATGATGTTTATAAAGCCGTGATAGGTGGGATGGGTACAGGATTTACTAATAAAGAATGGCCCAGAAGAAAGATATTTTACCGTGCTTTGATGGGAGACACTGTCCCCGAACTTGCCGCCATGGTTAAAAATGTACAGGCAACGGGGCTTGATCAGCTTGCACTTGCATATATGCAGAATGGTCAACCCTCCTCAAGTCCGCAGGAGTTAAAAAAAATTACGAAACCGGTGCTGGTTATCTGTGGTAGTGAAGATGAAGACAATGGCTCCGGCAGCGAACTTGCAACGATGATTCCTGCCTCTGTGTTTGCTACCGTCCCCGGTAATCATGGCGCTGCCGTTGGAACAGTTGAATTCTCAAAAGCGGTGATTGAATTTTTAAAGAGACGGCCTTGAGGATGAGGTATGAGGTTTTCAGGTATGAAAGATTAGAATTATGAATTTTTTGCGCCATAAGCCGACTGATTTTACCCCATAGCTGACAACCCCATACCTCACACCTCATACCCCTTCCTCAACTGGTATGCTTTTGTTTTTACAAAAGACCGCAGACCCGCATGAGACAGCGATACTCCAAACCCCGAATGATTACGACCACTCCAGGGCAGGGCGGCGCTGACACGGTCGCAGCAGTTCCAGTAACCTGTGCCGGTATTGAGTTGCTGCAGAATATTTTCCGCACGGTGCTGGTCGGCACTGTACACGGAAGCGGTAAGTCCGTACGGGGTATCCTGCATGAGGGTGATAGCTTCGCGGTCGTCTTTAACTTTCATGATACCTATCACGGGGCCAAACGACTCTTCTTTCATCACGCTCATCTCATGCGTAACATTTACCAGAACCGTCGGTTCAAAATAATAACCCCTGGCATTTATACGATGCCCGCCGGTAACAATTGTTGCACCCTTTGCTACGGCATCTTCCACCTGTTGCGCTAAATATGCCGGTTGTTCTTTGCGCGTTAACGGTCCCAGGTAAACGCCGTCCTCCAATGGCGAGCCGGTCTTCCATGACTGTACTTCTTTCACCAGTTCTTCCACATATTTATCATACACTTTTTCCTGTACATAGATCCTTTCAACTGCGCAGCAGCTCTGTCCGTTATTATAAAAAGCACCATCGGCCGTCGACGCTGCAACTTCTGCTATATCCGTTACATCACCTGTTACATACAATGGATCTTTGCCTCCTAACTCTAGGTGACACGGAACCATCTTAGCAGCAAGCTTTTCATAAATATATTTACCGGTTTTATAAGAGCCTGTAAAAAAATATCCGTTGAAAGGCATCTCCGTTAAAAGCGCACCAACAGTGCCGCCGCCAATAGCGATTTGAAATACATTTTCAGGGACACCGGCATTGATCAATAATTTTTGAATCTCCATACCGGTAAGGGTGGAATATTCCGATGGCTTATACATTACCGCGTTACCGGCTATCAATGCAGGCACAAAAACATTTATGCCTACCAGGTAAGGATAGTTCCATGCAGAAATATTACAGACTACACCAAGCGGCTCATAACGGATCGATTCTTTCATTTCACTTGATTCAGACATAAGCTCTTCAGATAAATACCTGCCTGCATTTTCAGTGATCCACTTTATCCGCAACTGCGCACCACTGATTTCATTGCGTGACTGCTGCAGTGGTTTGCCAACTTCCGAAGTAAGCACCCGCGACAGTTGTTCTTTATTTTCTTCCAGCAATTCACCGAATTTTTTAAGGACAGTAACCCTGTCTTCAAGTGTTCGGCTTGCCCATGTTAACTGCGCAGATTTTAATTCCTTGAATTTTAAATCTAACGATTCAACATTGTCTTCCTCAATATCTTTTATAACTTCTTCTGTAGCTGGATTTATAATCTGCATTTATTATATTGATTTTGAAATTCAGTTCTATTATAATCGTACCTGTTGACTTTGTTTTACCGCATCCAGCAAACTATTTTTAATATACAGGGAGAATACACTTTGCTGATCGATCATTCTTTCCGGATGCCATTGCACCAGCATAAGATAGGGATGATCATCAAAATCTTTTCTTTCCAGTGCTTCAATAACTCCATCCTCTGAAACTGCCGCTACCACAAGGTTTTCTGCAACTTTCAATGCACTTTGATGATGGGCGCTGTTAACGATGCCTGTATCTGTGCGGGTTATTTTTTCTAATGCCGAACCAGGTGTTACTGATATCGAATGATACCTGTCTTCTCCTTCTTTTATTTTAGCATGATCGCGTTTACCCAGTGCCGGTATATCAAACACCAGTGTGCCGCCAAAGAATACGTTGGCTATTTGTAGTCCCCTGCAGATACCCAGTACCGGTAGATTTTTTTGCTGTGAATAGTCCAGTACACGCCATTCGAAATCGTCTCTCTTCGCATCAATATCAGGCAGAGCGCCTTTATAAAGTTCCATGTATTCCATTCTGTTATAATAACGGGGATGCACATCTTGTCCGCCTGTCAGTACAATGCCATTACATTGTTGCAGTATTGAAAAATTATTATTGTGGTAAGACAGTTTAACCACTTCAACGCCTGTCGCGGCTTTTATCCAGTCCGCATAATTATTATACCGGCCGCAATCAGTTATTCCAATAGTGATGTTATTCATCCGCGAAATATTATAAACAGCAAAACTAACTGTAAATGGACGTATTTGCAATCAGCTGTCAGCTGTCAGGAGGAATCTGGCAGGCAGTGATCTGCTGATTGCTAATATGTGAAAGGGGTAAGCAACTTATCACTTGATGTTATCCATCCAGGAAATATTATGAAAAGCAAGACTGCTTTAAATTATAATGCCTGCAGGTATAGATTTTTAAAGTCGTCCCTGGTAACCGGCTTAGGATTATTAGGATGAGCAAAATCGGCAATGGCAAGATCGGCAAGTGTTTCTATCTGCGCTGGTTTTACACCAATGGTATTTAGCTTATGAGGTATATTGATTTTTGTGTTAAGATCGAAAAGAAATTGAACCACGGCTTCTCCTGATTCTTTTTCCAACTCCAGCGTACGCGCGATGCGTTTGAATTTATCTTCCGACCCTGGAATATTGAACCGCATGCCATAGGGGATATTTACCGCATTGGCGAGTCCGTGGTGTGTGTCAAGCAATGATGATAAAGGATGCGCCAATGAATGCACCACACCCAATCCTTTCTGAAAGGCTACGGCACCCATCAATGACGCTATCAGCATATTGCTACGCGATTCCAGGTCAGGATGGTTAACGGCTGTCTCCAAAGATTTGGCAATAAGCGCGATCCCTTCCAGCGCGATCCCTTCGCACATAGGATGCGGCATTTTCGCGAGGTAAGCCTCCAAATTATGTGTCAGCGCATCCATGCCGGTAGCGGCGGTAATAAACGCAGGCAGTTCAATGGTAAGCAGAGGATCTGCAAAAACAATTTTTGCCATTAGCTTGGGCGAGAACAGTATCTTTTTCTGGTGCGTTTCATCGTCAGCGATAATGGCGCTTCTTCCAGCTTCACTACCGGTACCTGCCGTTGTAGGTATGGCGATAAAATGCGGTACATCATTCACTATGTAAATATCACCGCCGATGAGGTCGTCATATTTGAAG
>Ga0123338_10000937_pt1 | contig 28753 bp, 27 predicted proteins | sample grotaG_FD_89793 | JGI IMG/M metagenome (GOLD analysis project Ga0123338, IMG submission 89793) | Glacier valley bacterial and archeal communities from Borup Fiord, Nunavut, Canada, to study Microbial Dark Matter (Phase II) -... | ecosystem: Environmental > Aquatic > Freshwater > Ice > Glacier ...
TGCAGTACGCACGGGACGACGAGTTCCCTGGCGGTCGACCCGACGGCGGAAATCGGTGCGATCGCCAGACGCGAGGGCCTGTGGCTGCACGTCGACGCGGCAATGGCGGGAATCGGCGCGCTTGCACCGGAACTGCGTTGGCTCAACGACGGCCTCGAATATGCAGACAGCTACACGACGAATCCGCACAAGTGGATGGGCATCAACTTCGACTGCAACCTCTTCTGGACCGCCGATCGCGCATCGTTGCTCGGGGCATTGAGCGTCCTGCCGGAGTACCTGCGATCGAAGGCTGCCGAGAGTGGTGCAGCGCTCGACTACCGCGACTGGCAAGTGCCGCTCGGGCGTCGCTTCCGCTCGCTCAAACTGTGGTTCTCGCTGCGAACCGATGGCGTCGCTGCGCCACAGGAGATGATCCGCAGGCACGTCGCCCTGACGCAGGAACTCGCGGGCTGGGTACTCGAAGATTCCCGGTTCGTCATTGTCGCTCCACATCCGCTCAACCTGCTGTGCATCGCACTGGCTACCGGTGACGAAGCGACCGATGCGCTGATCTCCCGTGCCAACGAAAGCGGCGAAGCGCTGTTCACGCGTACCGTGCTCGACGGCAGGGTTGCCCTGCGATTTTCGATCGGCGGCCGCACCACGTTCCGCCACCATGTCAGCGCAGGCTGGGAACTCCTGCAGAAACTCGCCTCCGAGGTCTGATCAGATCACGGGCGGGTAGCGCCTGCGAAAGGCGTGGTCGTCGTTGTCGTCATCGTCCTCGGCCTCGGCAGCGTCGTCCTCGGCCGCAGCAGCGCCGTCCTGTGATCGATGTCCTCCGGCGACGGGATCTGGTGTATCGGGATCGAAGACGTAGTCCCCTCCGAAATGGTCGGGGTCGAAGGTGATCGCCTGCAGTTCGACGGTCGAGGGATCGATGACCCGCAACTCGTCAGGCGCATCCGTCAACACGTGCGCGCTGTAATTCTGGACAGCGGCGTCCATGCCGACATCTCGTCCCTCGCGCTCCGAGAGGAACCACCGGTGTTCGAGAATCTGGTGGAACAGTTCAGCGGGCTCGAGCTTGTCATCGAGTTCATGCGGCACGGCGCTGATTACCGGCTCGTAGACCTGTTCGAGCCAGCGGGCGGCAGTCAACGGCTCTGGCAGGCGGTGCTGCGTACCGTGTTCCCGGCGAGCACCGAACTCGCGGATGTTGTCGAGCAGGCGGCGCGCCTGGTTCTCACCGGTGACGAGCCCTGTCAGTGCCTGCAGGCGAGGGGCGAAGTAGCCCGTCTCGACGACCCGCGGCACGAGCCGCAGCTGAGTTCCGTCGGGCGTCGAGGTGAACTCGATCTCGGCAGCATCGAAGCCGAGATCGTGCAACCGGTCGAGCCGCTTGTCGATGCGGTAGACGTCGTGGGCGCCGAATTCCTCTTCTGCGGTCAACTCCGTCCACAGTTCGTGGTAGCGACGCTCGACATCTTCGGCGGTTGCCCACGGATCGATTCCCGCAGCGAGAAATCCGCCAGCCTCGAGATCGAGGAGACCTCCGGCGACGTTCTCGACGGCGATCGTCAGATCGATCGATCGTTGGCCGTCCGACAACTTCGGATGCAGCTCCCCGGTCTCGACATCGATGACGAAGGCGACGAGCGCCCCGGCGTCGCGCCGGAACAGGGTGTTCGACAGCGAGCAGTCACCCCACGAAAATCCGGCGAGATGCAGGCGGACAAGCAGACCGACGAGCGCATCGAGCACCCGGTCACCGAGGTACGGGATCTTCAGTCCGCGACCAGACAGCAGCACGCGGTACGGCAGTGAGAAGTCGATATGGCGGGTGATGAGAATGCCTTCGCCATTGTTGTGTTCACCACGGCCGGTGACGACACCGATCACGGTTGCCGTCGGAATGTCCTCGGCGGCGAGAGCGCGCAACAGGCGGTATTCGCGCTCGGCCAACGGCTCCGGGAGTTCCTTCAAGACGTAGGTGATCTCTGCGACTTCGAGGAAGCGGACGATATGGCGATGGAGGCCACCGGGATCGGACATGTCGTCGTCAGGCCATTCGGCAAGCGGCGTCAGCCATGGCATTCCGAACAGTTCCCGATGCTCCGACGGGTTCGCAAGTTGTAGTTTCACCGAAGCCGATCAGTCGCTGTTGGTGCCCTTGGCCTCGGCTGCCTCGGCGATTGCCCGCAGTAGCCTCCCGGCCTCGAGCGCCTGCGCGCGAAGTTCCGTCAGTTCCGTGTCAGACCACTGATCAGCGTGTCGCGCGGTGATTGCATCGGCGATGTCATTGGTACTGGCGTCGGTGCCGACGACCTTGGCAGCAGCGTCGATCACCGCTTCGAGTTCTCTCGGAAGCGAGCCGATGATGGAGGTGTCACCACCGACGGGATCGAGCGCCTCATTGAGGCGGCGGGCGATGGAACGGAACGTCACGGCAAGATCTGTCGGCGAAGATTCGGACATAACACGAGCATAGGAGGCATACGGGACCCTGTGAAGGCAATGTGAAAGACGTCCTCATCGGCCATCTTGCGGATTCGTTGCTCTACAATTACGAGATGTTCGATGGCCGGTTTCGCAAGCCCATCGAGAAAGCTGTTCGGCCGATCGGTAACCTGCTCCGTCGTACGAAGCTGACGCCGGACCACCTGACCGTCGCCGGCGTCTTGATCGCCGTGGCCGCGGCGGTCATCATCGGACGGGGTCATCTCATCGGCGGCTTCGTGCTCGTCGTGCTTGCCGCACTGCCGGATCTGCTCGACGGCGCGTTGGCGAAGGCTTCGAACACCGCCAGCCAGCGCGGTGCGTTCTTCGACTCGGTGATGGATCGCATCACTGATGGCCTGCTGCTCGGCGGCGTCGCCTGGTATCTCGCTTCGCACAACGGCGCCCACGCGGCGATGCTCCCGTTCTGCGTGATGGCCGTCTCGTCGGTGATCTCCTACGAACGGGCAAAGGCCGAATCGCTCGGGCTACAGGCCAAGGGCGGCCTGATGGAACGAGCCGAACGCATCATCCTGCTGTGTGCCGGTCTGCTGTTCAGTTCGATCCTCGTACCGATCCTGTGGGTCATGCTGGCGGCGACGACGATCACGGCGGTGCAGCGGTTCTTCAAAGTGTGGAAAGCTGCCGCGGTGGCACCTGTCGTCGAGGCGAAACGTGATCTGAAGCGCTCGCGCCGTCAGTCGCGCCGCTCGGCCCGCTCAGACCGCATCGCCCAGGTCCGCATCCGCCGACGCCCGATGCCGTGAGCGAACCCGGAGCGACTCGCTTCGAGATCGGCCAAAAGCGTTTCACCGACGCCTTCACCGCCAACGCCTACAAGCTCGGCTCGGTTGCCGCTCAGTTGACTCCTGGCCCGATCGCCCAGGCGTCTGCTTCAGCGTTCGGACTCAGCATGGCTGCGGCGATGCGATCGAAACGGACGATGGTCGAGCGCCATCTACAACGCGTCAATCCGCGTCTCAAAGGTTTTGCGCTGCGTTCTGCGGTCCAGCAGTCCTTCGATTCGTATGCCCGCTATTGGGTCGAGAGTTTCCGGCTTCCCGCACTGTCGCGTCGCACCGTCGATGCCGGTTTCACGATCGACGGTTGGAGTCAGGTCACCGACGCGCTCGCGGCCGGCACCGGCGTGATCCTCGCATTGCCCCATCTCGGCGGTTGGGAGTGGGCTGGCAGGTGGATGACCGAACGCGGCCACAAGATGACGGTCGTCGTCGAGCCGTTGGAGAACAAGGAACTGTTCGAATGGTTCCGAGATCTGCGCGCCAAGTTGGGCATGACGGTCGTCCCGCTCGGTCCAGAGGCGGGCTCGGCGATCCTCAAGGCGTTGAAGAACAACGAGGCAGTCTGCCTGCTGTGCGATCGTGACATCCAAGGTGGCGGTATCGAGGTCGAGTTCTTCGGCGAGAAGACCACGCTGCCGGCAGGACCAGCGACGCTCGGATTGCGGACCGGGGCGCCGGTGTTCCCCGTCGGCGTGTACTTCACCGAGGCCTACAACGGCCACCACTGCGTGGTCCGCCCCGCGCTGCGGACCGAACGCCGTGGCAAACTCCGAGAAGACGTCGCCAGGATCACCCAGGACCTCGCCAGAGAACTCGAGTTTCTCATCGGCAGAGCCCCGGAACAGTGGCATCTCTTCCAGCCAAACTGGCCCAGCGACCCCGGCTACGGCACCTGACCGCCGAAGATCGAGCCGCCGGCGCGGGAAGCGAGCGGGTCCGAATCAGCCCTGAGTCGTACCTGCGCCGACGATGTACGCGACCGAGGGCGGTCAGGCTCTCTGGATGGCGGGGGCCTTGCGGGCACCGAGGACCCTGTGCTGTCGGGCGAGGGCTGTCTTCCAGGTGTCGGGAACCGGCGGCGCAGCGTTGACGATCGGTTGAGTGGCGTCGGCGATCGGTTGACCGACCTGCAGGACGCTTGCCTCCCTGCCGTTCAGCGCCACGGCCTCGACTCCGACTTGGGCGTTTGCAGCATGCACCATCGCATCGCCGACTCCGAGGGAGATCATCACATGCCCCGGGTAGTAGAGAATGTCGCCCGGCTTGACGGTGTCGAGGGTCTTCAACGTGATTTGGCTGATGATCAACAGCGACTGATGCGGCAGGGTGACCCCGGCGCTGTCCCACGCCCAACTCACCAGGCCGGAACAGTCGAAGGAGACCCACGGGATGTCGGTGTTGAAGCCGTATCCAACGCCGAGTTGTGTCAGCCCGGCGAGCATCGCCGTCATTCCCGTCGTCGATCCTGCGTTCCATGCGGTGAGCAGAGCAACCGGCGTCGAACTAACCCGAACGGCGATGCTTGTCGCCAGGTTCTGTAGGGCAACGCTGTAGGTCGCCGTGTTCTTACTTTGGAGTGCGTTGAAGGCGGCAATCGCATACCCGGCAGCCGGATCGGTGACGGCAGCGGGAGCAACGATCGGCGGAACGGCGATCGTTGTGGTGGGAGTTGTCGGTGGCATCGCCGCGATCGGAACCGCAACTGGTGCCGCAGGTGCTGCCCTGGCGGCCGACCCAGCGGTGAACAGCGTGCACGCCACTGAGAGCGAGCACAGTGTGAATCGACGAACAGACCTCCGGAACGTCACGACGCATACCTCCGCCCTTGCGAACCGTCGCGCAACTCCTACACGACAATTTGTCACCGTACTGCAATGTTGCTACGGACTGCAATGGGTCTGTTGCATCTTCGCAACATGAGAAACGCACTCTCGGCGTCCCTATGATCCGAGGGATGGTCAGCGTCGTCTTGATGATCAGCGGGAGCCTGCAGGCGGCGTCGGCAAATCGCTCGGCGCTGGCTGTCGTTGGCGAACAGCTGCAACAACTCGGCGACGTCGTCGATATCGCCGATGAAGTCGGCCGAATTCCGGCGTTCAACGCCGATGACGCCGAGACTCCATCGACACCCGTGGAGACGTTACGCCGGCGGCTGAACCGGAGCGACGTCGTCGTCATCGCGACACCCGAATACGCCGGCTCACTCCCCGGTGCATTGAAGAATGCACTCGACTGGATCGTCGGGTCCGGGGAGCTGTATTCAAAACCCGTCGTCGTCATCAGCGTCGGCACCACCGGCGGCGTGCATGCGCGCAGACATCTCGTCCAGACGCTGACCTGGCAGGGGGCGCATGTCATCGGCGAACTCGGCATCAGCGCACCTCGAACGAAGTCGAACAGCGCCGGCACCTTTGTCGACCAACCGACGATTGACGAACTGCTGAGGATTGCAGCGCTGGCATCTGCGGCCGCAGCATTGCCGGCAGATGAGCGGTTGGGACTCGTCCGGGCTCTCCTGATCGCCTCGCAGATCGACCTCGCGCATATCGCTCCGATGCCACAGGAGTAGGTTCGCCAGATGATCGACAACAACGCCATCGCACCGGAGAGTCGTCTACTCGAGCTGGGTATCGAGCTGCCGCCGGCACCGGCGCCGGCGGCCAATTACGTAACCGTGCTACGGACAGGAAACCATCTGTATACCTCGGGTCACGGTCCGTCGCTGCCCGACGGTTCATTGATCACCGGCAAGGTCGGCGTCGATATCGACCTCGACCGGGCGTGCGATGCGGCTCGCACAACCGGCCTGAACCTATTTGCGACCCTGCGTGCGGAACTGGGCACACTCGACCACGTTGCCCGTGTCGTGAAAGTCCTCGGAATGGTGAACTGCTCGCCCGATTTCACCCAACATCCCAGCGTCATCGACGGTTGTTCGGACTTGATCGTCTCGGTGTTCGGTGACGTCGGTCGCCACGCCCGGTCGGCGGTCGGCGTCTCGTCGTTGCCGTTCGGGATCTGTGTCGAGATCGAGATGATCGTCGAGATCGTCGTCAAACACGCTGTCCTGCTCTGATCCAAAGCTCGTCGACAGACGTCGTTCTCCCGGCGTTCACAGACCGTTCACCACCGGCCGCCTCCGACGACCTACGGTCTGGGCGTGGAAACGCTTGCACGACGGAGTCGCCTGCCACTGGAATTCGGTCTCGGGTGACCGCTCAGCGGCACGGGGCGGTCGAAAGCGGTATCCGCCGTCTCGACCACCTGACGACGGCCGACGTCGTCGTCGACGGCCGGCGTGTGTCGTATGCGTCCGGGGGCACGGGCCTGCCGGTGCTGTTCCTGCACGGTTGGGGCCTCGACCACAGCGTCTACCGTTCCGCGCTGCGCCGACTCGTTTCTCGTGGCTGCCGGGTACTGGCGCCTTCGATGCCCGGCTTCGGCACGACGGCAGAACTCCCTCAGCGGGAACGCTCCCTCGGCGGCTATGCGACATGGGTTGCCAAGTTCCTCGATGCCGTCGGCGTCACCGAACCGGTGCTGGTGCTCGGCCATAGCTTCGGTGGCGGCGTGGCGACGCGATTCGCCTATGATTTCACCGCTCGAACCCGCTATCTGGTACTGCTCAATTCTGTCGGTGACCCCGCCTCGTTCCCATTGACAGGCGTCCGCGGCCTGCGCTCTCTGAGCGTTGCAGACGTCGGTCGTCAACTCCGAAGCCTCACCAAGATCACGCCGCGGTCGATCACCTCGGCACTTGCTGCGCAGGAGGTGTTCATCGCCAATATCGTGCGCAATCCGCTCGTTCTCGCCCAGGTTGCGTGGATCGCCATGGCCGCTGACCTGAGTGTCGAGATGGCAGAGCTCGCCGAACGGCAGCTTCCCGTGCTGGTGCTGTGGAGCGAGCAGGACGGCGTCATTCCGATGGCGGCATTCGACACCTTCTGCTCGGCGTTCGGAACGGACGGTCATGTCGTCAGCGGCGGACACTCGTGGCTGCTGGCCAATCCTGACGTCTTCGGCGAAGTACTCGACAACGTCATTCACGTACAGATCGCCCAGCACGGCATGCAGACCGCCACCGCCAACACGGCGCAGTTGCGAGAACTCCTCCGCCCGACGAGTGTGCCCAAACGGATCGTGATGGCGCTGATCGACGGCGTCTCACCGCTGTGGGTGTTGAGTGAGCACCCGACGGTGCTTGCCGCCGATCTGGCGCTGTGCTACCCGAAGCTGCGTCCTGGCGAGGTCCGCGCGGTTGCCAGGGTGATGCCGACGCCGAACACGTTCCGGCTGACCGTGATCGCCAAGGACCGGCGCGGACTGCTCGCCGACACGGCGGCGACGCTGGCGAGTGAGCGGATCTCCATCGTTGCCGCTTCGGTCACGACCTGGCCGAAAGAAGGGCTCGCGCTGCATTCGATGACGGTGCAGTCCGAAACCGGATTCGACGATCGACGGTGGGAAACCATCGGCGTGAGGTTGCGGGAGATGGCGTTGGGTCGTCCTCCGTTCGACTGGTACCTGCCCTCCGGCCGTGCCACCGTCACCCAGACTGGCGAGGCCAGTGGCCAATCAGTCGTTCGGGTCACCGCTCCTGACCGTCTCGGCCTGTTGTCCAGCGTCTCGCGTTGGTTTGCCGATCATGACATCAGCATCGAAGCCGCCGACATCCACACGATGAACGGTGTAGTTCGCGACGTCTTCCTGGTTGACGGGGAATTCGACATCGCCGAGCTGGAACGCCATCTCAGTGGCCCGTCGCCGACGGTGTCATCGCGTGTTGTCGACATGCTGAGCTCACTGCTGCCGTGCCGGCGGAGCCTGTTTCGCTAGACCGTCTCACAGCTCGACGATCGAGTTGCAATTTACGAGACGCCGAACGATGCTCCGTAGGCCTCGAGTTCGTCGAGGAATCCGGACCTTGCGCGCGACGTCAACCAGGCGGCGTCGAAGGCGTTGCGGGCGAGGCCAAGCACCTCAGCGGCGCTCAGGCCGGCGTGCTCGGCGAGTGCTGCATAGTTCTCTGTCATATAGCCGCCGAAGTAGGCCGGATCGTCGGAGTTCACCGTCACTTTCACGCCTCCGCGCAGTAGTTCGACGATCTCCTTCGACTTCATGTCGTGGGTGACGAAGCTGTTCGAAACGGGGCAGCAGGTGAACCCGATGCCCCGTCGCTTCGCTTCGGCGACGAGCGCCGGCGACTCGACGATGTTGGTCCCGTGATCGATGCGGTCGACGCCGATCTCTTCCAGTGCCTGGCGGATGTGTTCGATACTGCCGACCTGATCGATGTCGCAATGCATCGTCAGCATGTATCCCTCTGTTCGTGCCCTGGCGAAGACCGCAGCGAACTTCGAAGGAGGGTTGCCGCGCTCGTCGGAATCAAGTCCGACGCCGATGATCCAGTCCTTGTACGGCAATGATTCCATCAGTGTTGCCATCGCGAATTCCGCTGACAGGTCGCGCAGGAAGCAGAGGATCAGTTCGGCGGAGATGCCGAGTTGCGCTTGGGCGGTGACGACTGCCCGGCGATAGCCGCGGATGACCGTTTGAAACGGAACACCGCGACCGGTGTGCGCCTGCGGATCGAAGAACATCTCGACATGGCGCACTCCCTGTGAGGCTGCCTTGGTCAGATAGGCGAAGGCGAGATCGAAGAAATCATCGTCGGTCACGAGCACGTTCATCGCCGGGTAGTAGATCGCCAGGAAACTCGTCAGCGAATCGAACTGGTACGTGGCCTCGACCTCGGCGACGGTCTTTTCGGCGATGGCGATGTTGTTCCGGTTGGCGAGCGCAAGCTTCAACTCTGGTCCGAGAGTGCCTTCGAGGTGGACGTGGAGTTCACACTTCGGTAGCCCGGCGATGAATGCCGTCAGATTAACGGGGGAGGTCACATCAGTCATCGGCGAAGCGTATTTGGATCACGCGGACACCGGCTTGTCGAGGTCGGTCGCAGGACTCGACGTCGTCCCCGTGATGCGGCGCGCCTGGCGAACAGTTTCTCTGCGGCAGACTGGGCCTGTTCTGCGACCCAACGGACGTCGACCGAGATCACGTTTCCGTGCTCGGCCAACTGCCGGCCCCGGACACAGACGTGGGCGACGTCGTGCGACGAGGCGGTGAACACGAGGTGCGATGGAGCATTGAAGTGCTCGCCTTGCAGTGTCGGGACGAAATGCAGTGCACGAAGATCGACGGCAACGAGGTCGGCGTCCTTGCCGACTCGAATCGAGCCGGTGACGTCGTCGAGGCCGAGCGCACGGGCGCCGGACAGCGTCGCCATATCGAGGATGTCCCACGGATCGCCGACGGTCGGATCGAGTGTCGTCACCTTTTGCAACAACGAGGCGAAGTCCATCTCTTCGAGCATGTCGAGGTTGTTGTTCTCCTTTTCGCCATCGGTCCCGAGGGTGACGTTGACGCCATGGCTGCGGTAGTAACCGACGCGGGCTGCGCCAGACGCCAGCTTCATGTTGGAGCACGGGCAGTGGATTACGGACTAGCCGGTTGCGGCAATGATCACTACCTCATGGTCGTCCAGCCAGACACCTTGGGCGATCACGGTCTTCGGCCCCAGGATGCCTCGATCCCTGAACACCTGAACAGGACGCGCCCCAAACTGGCGCCGACATTCCTCGACTTCCCATGTCGACTCACTCGTATGCGTGTGAATACCGGTGTCGAACTCCTCTGCAAGTGCAGCGGCGTCGACGAACATCTGCGGGGAGCAGTAGAAGATGTGTTCCGATCCGACCCAGGCACGTACGCGTCCGTCGGCCGCCGATCGATGCGTCTCGAGCAGTCGCCGGTTCGATTCCAACGATTCGAACCACGGGTATCGGTCAGCGGTGTGCGGCGCGAGCGTCGCACGGATGCCGATCTTTCGGCAGCCCTCGCTGAACCCGCCATGAACCGCCACATATCGAGCACCGACGTCGTACCGTGGCGGAGACCTTCGGTATATGCCATCCACGAAGCCGCCTCGGCGATCTCAGAGGTCAGCGCCCGATGTGCCGGGTCGACATAGTTCTCCAGCCACTCCCACAAGACCATCGACTCTGCCGTATCACGTAAGAGCCCGGAACGGAGGTGGCAGTTGAGCATCCCCGGGATCAGCACGTGACCACCGAGATCGAGGACGGCAACCGAATCGGCGGCGGGATGATGCCCGACGTCGTCGACGGTACCCGCTGCAACGATGACGCCATCGAAGACCAGTACGGCACCAGGATCGAAACGTTCGAGCCGGCCCTCGCATGGTTTGACGATGGCATTCGTCAGCAGATAGGAGCCGTTCACCGTCATCTGTGTTCGTTCCTCCATCGGTTGCGGCAGGGCGACGACGACACTCTGGCCGAATAGATCGGCTGCCACGTTTCGAGGAGATGAAATTCAGCGGTCGCGACGCTTCGTCGCGGTCTGCAATATCGTTTGAGCGTGAGTACCGATGATTCCGATGTGACCTTCAGCGACCTGGGCCTTCGTCCAGAGCTTCTTGCTGGTCTGGCGACGCTCGGTTACGAGGAGCCGACCCCGATCCAGCGCGAGGCGATCCCGTTGCTGCTCGCCGGTCGCGACCTCATCGGTCAGGCAGCGACGGGCACCGGCAAGACAGCGGCGTTCGCACTACCGATCCTCCAACTGATCCCCGAGCGCGGCGGTCGCGCCGAGACCATTGCGCTGGTGCTCGTGCCGACGCGCGAACTCGCCGTGCAAGTGTCCGAGGCGATCTACAAGTACGGCCGCGACCTCGGAGCGCGCGTCGTTCCGATCTATGGCGGGCAGCCGATCACCCGCCAACTGCAACAACTTTCGCAGGGTGTGCACGTCGTTGTCGCTACGCCCGGCAGGGCGATGGATCACATCAAACGGGGCACGTTGCCGCTCGGGGGCATCAAGATCGTGGTGCTCGACGAAGCGGACGAGATGCTCGACATGGGCTTCGCCGAAGACATCGAGGAGATTCTCAAATCGACGCCGGACGACCGCCAGACGGTGATGTTCTCGGCAACGGTTCCACCGAGGATCAATGGCATCGCCAAGCGACACCTGCACGATCCGTTGAAGATCCAGATCGGTCTCGGCGACACCAAGCCTGGCAAAGTACTCGTCCGTCAGACGGCCTACATCGTGCAGAGATCGCACAAGGCGGCGGCGCTTGGTCGCATTCTCGACATGGAAGCTCCGACGGCGGCGATCGTGTTCTGTCGGACACGGACCGAGGTCGATCAGTTGACGGAGACGATGAACGGCCGCGGCTATCGCGCCGAATCGTTGCACGGCGGCCTGACGCAGGAGTCGCGCGACAAGGTCATGGGCCGCCTGCGCGCCGGTATTACGGAACTGCTCGTCGCCACCGACGTCGCTGCCCGCGGTCTGGACATCGACCAACTCAGCCACGTCGTCAACTACGACGTTCCGTCAGCGCCTGAGTCCTACGTCCACCGTATCGGCCGCGTCGGCCGCGCCGGCCGCGAGGGTGTCGCCATCACCTTGGCAGAGGCGCGCGAGCAGCGGCTGCTGGCGAACATCGAACGGCTGACGAAGCAGAAGATCTCCATCGAAAAGGTGCCCTCGGTGGCCGACCTCCGGGCCAGACAGATCGAGCTGACCGTCGAGACGCTCCGCGAGACGTTGTCATCGGACGATCTCGAGGACTACGCCGTCGTCCTGGACGATCTCGATGGTGAATTCGACGAACGGATGATCGCCCTCGCAGCTATCAAACTCGCCCATGCCGCCAGTGGCGCGACGATCGACGAACAGGAGATTCCCGATGCCTCGCAACGGACCGCTCGGGACGGCTTCAACAAGCGGGACGGCAAGCCCGCCATCAAAGGCTGGGAACCACGCGATCGTGGGGACGACCGCGGCGCTGGCCGAGGTGGCCCCCAGGGTGGTGGCTCCGACCGGCCGGCACGCGGCGGCACCGAACGGACCGGTCCGCGCTCCGGCGGAGGGTTCGACAGCGCAGAACCTGGGCGTTTGTTCATCGGCGCCGGCCGCAAGGACGGCATCCGGCCGGGCGATCTCGTCGGTGCCATCGCCAATGAAACTGACCTGACCGGCCGCGAGATCGGCCCGATCAGGGTGTCAGAGAATTTCTCCGTCGTCGGAGTTCCCGAAGAAGCCGTCGAGCACGTGATCCGGGCGCTGAAGCAGACGACGATCAAGGGCAAGAAGGCAACGATCCGCCGCTACACCGACTGACACTGGTGTGACGTCAATTATGACACGGGTTATGGACATTCGGGCTGAGGCGGATCGACCAGCGGCTTGCCTGTCTCAGAAACGTTCGAATCGGCGACACCATTGCGAAAAAGGGGGCTGGGCGATGGCGGCTGAGTTGCCGCTCAATGGCCTGTACGTGATGGCGTCGTCGTCACGACCGATGGGACTTGTGAAGGGCCTTCCAGCTTACGAATGAAGTCTTGCATCCCCGAAAGTCGCGATGCACAGCTCGGCCCTTGTCCCCTTCACCGCTGAGGCTGCTGGCGACACGCTCTGACCCGAGCGATGGGCAATGGCAGTCCCTCTGACTCCGCATGCCTCGAAGTGAATCGCGGGCGCCGAGTGCAGGACGAAACGTTTCGTGTTGCACCGTTGGTCGCCGCGAAGCCTGCACGCCGAGATGATCGATCTGGAGGCGGCCGCACACACGGTCAGGAGTAGTGGTAGCGGGCTTGGAGGATGATGACGTCATCTTCGTAGAGTTGATAGACGAGGCGGTGCTCCTCGTCGATGCGCCGTGACCAGTCACCGGCGAAGGCATGACGCAGAGGTTCCGGTTTGCCGAGCCCGTCGAATGGTGAGCGTTGAATGTCACCAACCAGACGGTTGATGCGCTTGCGCCTCTTGCGGTCGGTTTCGGACCAGTAGACGTAGTCCTCCCACGCCTGAGGAGCGAAGACGATCCTCACTCGCTGTCGATCAGCGGGTGCGGTTTCCCTTCGCTGTTGCGGATGCTTGCCTTGGCGGCCATCAGTCGTCGGGCGTTTTCGGGTGACCGCAGCAGGTAGGCGGTATCCTCGAGGCTGCGGAACTCCGTCTCGGAAATCAGCACGGCGTTACCGTTCTTCGAGGTGATCGTGATGTGCACGGCGTCATCATTGGTTTCCTGGATGAGCGGAAACAACCGCTTGCGGGCCTCGCTGGCAGTAATCACGATCGATATAGCAACAGACCTCCGAGGCCTGTACCGAAACACGGTACCAGTACCCGTCGCAGTTGAGAGCCTCGACGCATCCGTGGATCGCCTGGTGGGGCCATGCCACCCGGAATATCCCTATCGGTATCGGCTGCTCGATTGTTCGTCAACCCCGGGGGGTGACCCGCCACGTACGTGAGGGCGAAGCCGACCAAAAAGAGCTGAACTGCCTGCCGGACGATTCGCAGTCGACCCGCTTGGCGTGCTCAGCTGGCGATGAGGCCTTTGAGGTGCGGCCAGGCGGCGGCGAACCCGGCGTGCAACGGCCGATCGTCGACGGCGGTGATGTGCACCCATTCGACGGCGTCGGTCTCGAAGTTCATCGAATCGCCGAAACGTTCTTCGACCTCGACGACGACAGTGGTGTACTGCCAATCGTGAGCCGGTGTGAACACATATTCGCCGATCACACGATGGTCCGAGGGCACGTCACCGACCTCCTCAATTGCCTCTCGGAGCGCACCCTCGTAGGCCGTTTCGCCTTCGTCGAGGGCACCACCTGCGCATGACCAGGTGCCACCCTCGTGCGCCATCATCGAACGCTTCTGCAACATCACGAGGTGCCCATCGGCTTCGCGCAACACGAAGAGCACACCGGCGGCACCGTAGACACCCCAGCGCACGTGACCGTCGCTGCAGCGCATGAAACCATCACCCGTTCGTCTGTTCACCGTGACTGACACCTCGCACCGAATCCGAACGACCATGCTACGAGCAGCCGGTCGACCGCAGCCGTGACCATCGACCGCCTGACCGGACGAGCGAGCAGGCGAGGACCGCATCGTCGAGAGCATCGACAACTGTGCGACACCTGCCTGCTACAACGTTGATGTGAGTTGGAGCCAGACGTCGTGACGGGTGAGGTGGTCGGCCGGGTGATCGGCACGGACGACGCGACTCCGCTCGAATTCTGGGTGGCGCTGCAGCCCGATCGTCATCTGCAACTTGACGACGTCGTCGCCCTCGACCGCATGCTGCCGACCGGAGAGCCGATCAAGATCTACGGCATCGTCAGCCAGGTGCGCGCTCGGTACGAGGGCGCCCGATTCCAGAGCGACGTCTTCCTGATCGAAGACGGTCTGTACCCGGCAGAGATCTCCGAGGCGGCAATGATCCAGGTGACACGCGTCGTCCCGGAGATCTTCGTGCCGCCGCTACCAGGCGCCGAAGTACGCAAAGCGACCGGTGCGGAACGTGCTGAGGCGCTCGACTTCGAGACGGTCGAACGCAGGCTGCCCGCCGGCCTCAGCCGTGACGCAGAGCCGGTCTATCTCGATCTCGACTTCATCGACGGCACCAAGGGTGCTCACGTCAACATCAGCGGTATCAGCGGTGTCGCCACCAAGACCAGCTACGCCACATTTCTGTTGTATTCGATGTTCAATTCGGGGGTGCTCGGCGCTGAGGCGGCGAACACCAAAGCGCTCGTGTTCAACGTCAAAGGCGAGGATCTGCTGTTCCTCGACCATGTGAACACCAGGTTGAACGAAGAAGAGCGATTTCGCTATGGCGCGCTGGGCCTCACGCCTGGTGCCTTCCCGAGTGTCGGTGTGCTCGCGCCTCCGCGCCCCGGCGACAAGAACGCAACGCCTGCCGTCGGGTCTCGGGCCTGGGGCGTCAAGCCGTTCTTCTGGACCCTTGCGCAGTTCTGCTCCCAGGGACTGCTGCCGTTCCTGTTCTCCGATGCTGAGGATGAACGCCAGCAGTACACGATCGTCGTCCAGAACGTCACTGCCCGCCTGATGGATGCAGCCCGCGACGGCGACACCACCGACGGTGCCGTGCGGGTCGAAGGCAGAACGATCCGACGCTTCGCAGATCTCGTCGAGACGATCGAGGAGAAGTTGATCCCGGCGGACCCGGACGATTCACCGGATCCGAGATGGACAGGACGGGCTATCGGTGCAGGCACCATCAACGCCTTCATCCGCAGGCTTGCGTCGGCGACACCGCGCGTCGAGCACCTGATCCGCGCCGACATCGATGGAGCGCCGAGGTACGCGATCGACCTCGACGCCAACCAGGTCACCGTCGTCGACATCCATGCGTTGCACGACCGAGCGCAACGGTTCGTCGTCGGGGTGGTGCTGCGTCAGGCATTCGACCGTAAGGAAGCGTCTGGCATTGCCAAACCGCTGCAGTTCGTCGTGCTCGACGAGTTGAACAAGTACGCACCGCGCGAGGGTTCGAGCCCGATCAAGGAGATCCTCCTCGACGTCGCCGAACGTGGTCGCAGTCTCGGGATCATCCTCATCGGTGCCCAGCAGACCGCCAGTGAGGTCGAACGGCGAGTTGTCGCCAACAGCGCCATCCGTGTCGTCGGTCGACTCGATTCGGCTGAAGCCGGTCGTGAGCAATACGGCTGGCTGCCAGGAGCGCAGCGCCAGCGGGCGACGATTCTCAAGCCGGGATCGATGTACGTGTCCCAGCCGCGGCTGCCGATTCCCGTGCTGATCGAATTCCCATTCCCCGCATGGGCGACGCGGTCGGCTGAAGCGAACACATTGTCGGATCCGGCGAGTGGATCGCAGGTCCTCGATCCATTCGCCGGATTGGTGTAGGCACACATCAGCATGAAACTGCTGCATACCAGCGACTGGCACGTCGGCAAGCACATACGCGGCAACAGTCGCATCGACGAACACCGCGCCGTACTCTCCGAGATCGCCGTGATTGCCGAATCCGAGCAGGTCGACATCGTGCTCGTGGCCGGCGATCTGTTCGATACCGCCGCTCCGCCACCTGAGGCGGAGCAGGTCGTCTTCGACGCGTTGCTCCGTCTCGCCTCCAGCGGGGCAACCGTTGCCGTGATCAGTGGCAATCACGACAACGCTCGACGGCTCGGCGCCGTCGCCCCACTGCTCGAACGATGCGGGATCCACGTCGTGAGCGAGCCACTGCGACCAGCCGACGGTGGTGTTCGATCGTTCACCAGCCGAGACGGTACGCCCGTGAAACTGGCGATGTTGCCATTCGTCTCGCAACGCGGCATCGTGCGTGCCGAGCAGTTGATGGCTGCGGCAGCGTTCGAGCACGCGCAGCTCTACAGCCAGCGGTTGCATCTGTTGATCGACATGCTCAGCAGAGAATTCACTGCCGATACTGCCAACGTGCTGATGGCCCATGCCTTCGTCGTCGGCGGGGTCACCGGCGGGGGAGAGCGGGCTGCACATCTCGCCGACGAATACTCGGTCCCGTCGCCGTCATTCCCCGCCTCCGCCGGTTACGTCGCACTCGGACACCTCCATCGTGCGCAGTCGATCGGCGGGGCAACGGCGATCCACTACTGCGGATCACCACTGCAACTCGACTTCAGCGACAACGAACTCGTCAAGCAGGTCAACATCGTCTCGCTGACGCCTGGCCTACCTGCGAAGGTGACTCCCCGGCCGTTGGAAACGGGTCGCCCACTGCGTTCGTATGCCGGGACCATCGACGAACTACGCGATGTCGTCCGAAATGACGATGCCTGGCTCCGCCTGACGGTCCGCGAGGCGCACCGCGCCGGCCTCGGCGACGACGTTCGGGCAATGTTCGGTAGCCGCGTCGTCGAAGTGCTCATCGAGCCGCCAGGCGGTCGAACGACGCAACAACGACCGCCACGCCGCCAGGGCCGCTCTCCGCAGGAACTGTTCGCCGAATTCATGGCGGAACAGCACGTCAACGACGGGCGCGTAGGTGAACTCTTTGCTGAGCTGCTCGACGCCGAATCCGAGCAGCCCGCATGAGGCCCGTTCGTCTCGAAATGTCAGGGTTCAGCGCCTTTCGGGCGCCGACGACCATCGACTTCAGCGGTGTCGAGGTCTTTGCCCTTGTCGGTGCGACGGGTGCCGGCAAGAGCAGCATCATCGACGCATTGACGTTCGCCCTCTACGGCTCGGTCGCCAGGTATGGCGAGAAGGACGTCGCGCCGATCATCCACCAGCTGTCCACCGAGGCACGCGTGCGATTCGATTTCGAGGTCGCCCATCAGCGCTACACGGTGGTCAGAGTGGTGCGCAGGACGAAGAACGGGGCGACGACGCGTGAGGCGCGTGTCGAGCTCGGCAACGAGGTGCTAGCTGGTGACGCCAGAGCCGTCACGACGTTCGTCGAAGGGCTGCTGGGGCTGACGTTCGAGCGATTCAACAAGACCGTCGTCTTGCCGCAGGGGCGCTTCGCCGAGTTCCTCCACGACAAGCCGTCACAGCGCCAGGAGCTGATGCGCGAGCTGCTGGGTTTCGGGATGTACGAGCGAATCGGGCAGCTCGCCCGGCTCCGCAGTAAGGATGCCGATACGCAAGCTGACGTTTTGCGCAGACAGCTTGCCCATGAACGTGACTTCTCGGACGCCGAGCACGCACGACTTGTGCAGCGAACGGTCGATATCGACGCTGCACGCACGCACATCGTCGCGCTCGCCGATGAAGCGGTACGCGTGCAGGCAGACCTGTCGGCCAACTCGATGCAACTCGACACCGAGGTTCGTAGCGCTGCGCTCGTCGCCTCGATCGCGGTTCCGTCCGGTGTGGCACGGCTCGGCGCCAACATCGCCGAAGCACGATCCGACTCTGATCAGACGAGATCGATGCTCGACGACGCCACCGAGGCGCGACGCCGAGCTGACTTCGATGCACAGCAGGGCCCCTCGGTGAGCACCTGCGAGATGCTGCTCACCCGCTACCGGCTGCGGGCGAGCCTGTTGCAGCGAACGAGCGTTGCGAACGCTGAACTCACTGCAATTTCCGACCAGCATCGAAAGGCCAGCGCAGCGTCCGTCGCTGCAGTCGCCCGAATTGCCGACGCACGCGTGCGAGCCGAAGCGGCGCGCGCCGATCACCGACGGGCAACGGATGCTCTCGTCGGCCATCCCGATCAGGCCTCGCTCGACGCGCTCATCGGTCTGTTCGACCAGCGGTCGGTGCTGGTCGACGAACGGAGGCAGTCGACGATTGCCACCGCTGCAGCAGCATCTCGAGGTGAGACCGCCCGTGGGGAGCAGCGTCGCGCACGAGACGCGCTCGACCGAGAACAACAGCTGGCTCCGGCTGCAGTACTGAGGACATTGCTCGAACTCGGCGAGCCATGTCCCGTCTGTTCGCAGCCCGTCCGAGTACTGCCGGAACCACACGCCGACGCACAGCAGAAGTTGGCAGAGTCGCGTACCCGGTTCGATGACGCAGATGCTCTGTTCGCGTCCGCCCTGGAAGATCTTTCTCAAGCGAATGCATCCGCTGACGCCGCCGAGAAAGCGCTTGCACGTCTCGACGACCGGCTTGCGGTCGCGCCGCCGCTCGACCACGTCAAACGCGACCTGGACGCGCTGCAGACGCTTCGGGATGTCGAAACGCAGATGCGTCTGCGCCAGGCGGAGGCAGAGCAGGCGTTGCAGGACATCGAGTCGTCACAGGACACGCAGCGAGCGATCGAGCACGAGCGACTGCTCGACCGCCGCCTCGCTGCTGCATCGACGACGGCCCAACACCTCCAGCAGGAATTGGCAGCTGTCGAAAGGGAGCTCCACGACGTACCGGACGAGCTGACCGTGGTCACCGATCTGGAACTGGCGATGACACTGGCTGCAGTCCGCGCCGCCACCAGCGAAGCGCACAGGGAAGCAGAGGATCGGCATCGACAGGCGTCCACGAGACTGGAGAAACTGCAGCGGGCGGAGGTGACTGCGCGAACCGCGTTCAATGCGACCCGTGACCAGGTTGCAACGCTTCGCCCTCCCGCTGCTACCGACGATCTGGCCGCCGACTGGATCGCGCTCACAGCCTGGCGAGACGAGCGATCCGAGCACTTGGACAGCAACATCGGTGCGTTGCGGAGCGAAAGTCAGCGCCTCGTCGCAGCCGACGAGGCGCTGCTGGCGAAGGTGATCGCTCGTGCCGAACCGTTCGTTTCGGCGGGCAGCAGCCGGGATATCGGTCGCGTCAGAGAGCGCCTTGCTGCGGCCGAGGCAGCAGCGCAGGCCGAATTGCAACGCTTCGAACAGGACGAAGCCCGTTCAGCAGCGATACGGGCTGAGCTGATGGCCTACGAAACCACGGCGCAGGTCGCCTCGATGCTCGGGGATCTGCTGCGATCGACGAAGTTCGAGCGCTGGCTGCTCGACGAGGCCATCACCGACTTGGTCCAACGGGCGACGATCCGGCTGCAGGAACTGACGGCTGGGCAGTACTCGCTGATCTCTTACGAGGGGACATTCCGGATCTGCGATCATCGCAACGCAGACGAGATCCGCGACGCCCGTTCGCTCTCCGGCGGCGAGACCTTCCTGGCCTCGCTGTCGCTCGCACTGGCGCTCGCCGACAGCGCCATGGACCTCGCAGCAGAGGGCACGGCGCCACTCGAATCGATCTTCCTCGACGAGGGTTTCGGCACGCTCGACCCGGACACCCTGGACACCGTCGCCGGCACCATCGAAGACCTCGGCGCCGCCGGGCGGATGGTCGGCATCGTCACCCACATACGCGAACTCGCCGAGCGCATGCCGGTCCGATTCGAGGTCCAGAAGGGCTCGTCCACGTCCACGGTCAGCAGGGTCGAACAGTGAGGCCCAGCGAGACCCGAACCGTGCGGCCCGAACCGTGACGATGCAGTTCTCCGTCGAGAGCTGGTCTCCGGAGTATGGCACTGCTGCGGATGCCACGCAGATGGAGGACACCGACAGCTCGGTGGACGTTGGGATCGAGCGCGGGATTGCCGACTGGAAGCCGATCACACCGTCACCGTCTGTGCGCTGTCCGGCCACCATCCTCTTCGTCGACGGCGTGCGCCGCATTGATGCCAGTGTGTGGATCACCGCTGCGCACGTCACCCGAGCAGGGGTCTGCGCCTCCGTCGCCGCCGGCTCGGTGCTGTGCACACCGGGATCTGCGGTGCTGCACGATGTCGAGGTCGTCCGCGGACTGTTCGTCGGCCCCGCGGTAGCCGCCGAGGCGATCGACATCGGCACGCACGGATCGTACGAGCTGTTCCCGTGCCATGGCGATACACCGGAAGATCTCTACCTCGGCATTCACCAGCAGATGACGCTGCTCGAGGGAAAGATCGCCGCCGAGCACGACGTCGAACTCGTCGTCTTCGACGGTCCGCTCCGTGGGCGCAACGATGAGCACAGTGTCGGCTACGTCAAGACCCAACACGTCCAGTACCTGCCGACCGAACTGCAACCCGTGCTCGGCCACTTGCAGCCGGGCCAGCGGACACCGCTGTTCCTGATCGGCGGATCGAGCATGAATCGGTACAGCTGGTATCTGCGCTTACCGGGCCCACGCTCACAGCCGCTGTCCGGCATGGTTCGCTGCGAACTCACCGCAATCGGCAGCGTGTGCAACGCCGTCGAGCGAGCCGACAGCATCACGGCAACACTGCCGAGGTTCGCCAGCGAGCCGCACAAGGACCCACGTGCTCCGCAGAACCTCTACCCGATCGCCGGACTCGAACATCAGCTTCGCCACCGCCTCGGTGACAGCCTGTTCCTCGAACGAGTGCTCCGCCGCGCCGCTGGTGGAAGGCCGGTCCGATAGGCGATCAATTCGACGAGGTGTTCGACCGTCCGTCCTGCGTGCAGGCGTGCGGCACAGTGTTTCCTTGACTACGTTGCGTGACTTTGCGGCGCTGCGCAGGTGGTTCTCCAGCCGCTGTCCGAGCGGCGTGTCACACGACAGCGTGGTCTGCGGCGTCGTACAAGTGTGACTGTCCAACTGTCAACGAAGGCCGAGACTGCAGGGGACCCGTGGATCGCGGCGTTTCGTCGTCACAGCGCCCTCCTGCTGCGCCTCGCAGCGACGCTCGTGCAGCCAGCCGACGCCGACGCGCTGGTGGCGGACACACTTTTCCGAGTCGCGACGTCCGGTCGCCTCGTCCAGGCAATTGATGAGCGCGCATATCTCGTTCGGGCGATGGTGAATATGGCACTGAGCGAACGGCGGACCGATGTTCGGCGTGAACGCAGGGAACTATGGTTTGCGGGCGCCGAAGAGTTCAGACACATCGATGTGTCAGCAGCCCTGGCGGTCCACCGGGCGTTGCGGGTGTTGAGCCCGCAGCAGCGGAGCCGTCGTCTTTCTGATGTACTGGGCCGACCAGTCGGACCACGGCAACCAGACGGGTACATCCCTACGCCAACATCGTTCCGACCCCGACGTTCGGGCAGAAATGCAGCCGTCGTCGCCGCAGTCGCCGTGGTGGGCGGAATCGGGCTTGCGGTGCGAAACCATGACATGGCCGTCCCGACAGCATCCAGCTTTCAGGGCCGCAACCTCTTCCTCGCCGATCCCGGCAAAGCCTGGCATCTCCTCGACATCGACTCGATGGTCAGCGACAACCCCAACAGCGACGAGTCCGTAGTCTCGCACCAGGCAACCCTCGAATTCAATCGCCCTGACGGCGCAGCAATGCTCATCACTGTCGTACAAAAGAACTGGGTCACCCCGACCCCGACCCCGCCCGCGATCGACAACGCCGACAACGCCGACATCCCCGTCGCCACCGTTAAACCGGGGTCGCTACGTTCTACGACGGCGCCGAACGAACCGGATGAACCCGCAACGACCCGCGCCGGGCCGCTGTCAGTGACGCAGGTGCTCCCCGACGGCGCCATCGCCACCGTCCACTACGCTGACCACAGTCTCGACGCTGACGCCGAGGCGGCCTTGAAATCGGCACGGGAAGTCACCCCGACCGAATGGACCGCTGCCATCCGGCAGATCAACGCGGCGCTGCAGGACATGCCGACCACCGTCATCGCCACGGTCGGCGACACGATCGTCAGCCGCCGAACGGATGGAACACAACGTGCGCTCTGCGCCCACTCAAGCCAGCGTCCAGACAGCGAAATACGTCGCCGAGTCCAGCCTCCACTTCCGGTAACCCCGACCACTACGCAACATCGCTCGTGCTAGACGGCACGTGGCTTGATGTCGTCCCTCTCGAGACGCCGGCGTCACGCGTCTCCGCGCTCACGAACCGCGGAGGGTCCTACACCGTGCCGATCATTTCCAACGGGACCGGCTCCACCGCCGTGTTCACCGTGTCAGCCTCCGCGATATTCGCCCAATTCGGCGCCGACTCAGCGGCTGGCAGTTTCATGATCGAGACCGACCAGCCCGCACTCGTCTCCCGAGAATGACCCCTCCGTACCATTCGGGGCGGCTTACGTCGCTCCTCAGGAGACCCAAGCGTCGAGCCTTGGTGGCGTACTACCGAGGGTCGACCCTCCTACCATACGTCAGTCGATTCCGCTGTCAAACGGGTCGATCGTCGTGATTCCGGCGCGATCAAAGTCCCGCAGATTTCGTGTCGCTACCGCCAACCCGTGAATCAACGCCGTCGCAGCAATCATGCTGTCCTTGATCGGCATCGACGTGCCAGAGGCGCGTAGGTCGGCGACAAGCTGCGCCCATCGCGTACCCGTCGCAGCCTCCCATGGCAGACAATGCAGGCGTCCGATTCCCTCGTCGAACCATGTCTCCAGGCGCGATCGACGCAGACTGCTCGGGAGGATCAAGATCCCGAACCGCAGCTCGCCGAGAACGATTGGGTCGATGACGAGTTCCCGGTCGTGCTCACGCAGCCATTCCACGACATTCGGGTTCGGCCGCTCCTTTGTCGCCTCGCTCAACACATTGGCATCGACGAGGATCGTCACAACGTGTCGGTCGACTCGGAGTCGATCGGGACGAAGTACTCCTTCTCGGGGCACGCCATGAGCCAGTCGAGCACCCCGTTGCTCGATCCCGTGGTACTGAGGGTCAAGCGATATTCGCCCCGGTCGATACGCTCCACGTCGAAGACGTCGCCGGGCTGGAGATGATCCCGCGAGCGGACATCCGCCGGCAACACCAGCTGACCCTTGCTCGACAGTGTGGTCTTCACACCAAGTAAGATAGCAGCTTACACCAAGAGTGTGCGATGGTCTCCCGCGGTTGCTCAGTCTGCGCCGTGGCCGTCATCGGTGTGGTCATGGCCGACATCATCGGTGCGGCCCCAGTATCCGGTCATCGAGACGGCCCCCTGCATGAGCCCGATATGGTCGCGGAGGTAGCGGCGAATCGCGGTCATTACTTTGCTCTCCCCGCCTCCCCATGCGTACGCATCGCCGCCGGGCCACGGCATCGCGGCGACGGCGTCGGCGAGCGGCAAGCTCGTCCCGGCGGGCGCATCGCGTCTGTGCAGCTACGTCACGTCGACAGACGACGGAGGTGAGGAATGTCCGAAGGAAAGGCACCACGGTGGTTGTGGCGTCGTCAGCAACTGTCGCATTTGTTGACATGAGATGTACGGCCCGACGAACATGAGAGCTGTGTCATGGCCATTCGGTCATGTCGCCAACCGGTCGACCTTGGCGATGTATTGTCGTGACGCTCGCACCAGGAATGGAAGTTGCAGATGGACCACGCAATCATCGACCGCCTCGATGACTCGCTCGCCGATCTCCGGACGGCAGGCCTGTTCAAACAGGAACGCGTGCTCGAGAGTCCCCAGGGTGCGCACGTCACTGTCGCCGGTCAGGCGTTGATCAACCTCTGCGCCAACAACTATCTCGGCCTCGCCGATCATCCGGCGATCGTCGCTGCCGCCCACGAGGCGGTCGACACGTACGGCTACGGGATGGCGTCGGTCCGTTTCATCTGCGGGACGCAGACACCGCACCGCCAACTCGAACAGCGGCTCAGCGAGTTCCTCGGGATGCAGGACACGATCCTCTTCCCGTCGTGCTTCGACGCCAACGGGGGACTGTTCGAGACACTGCTGGACGAGCACGATGCCGTCATCTCCGATTCCCTCAACCACGCCAGCATCATCGACGGGATCCGACTCAGTAAGGCCGCGCGCTATCGCTACGACAACAATGACATGGCAGACCTCGAGCGCTGCCTGATCGAGGCGTCGGGTGCCAGGACCAGGCTGATCGCCACCGATGGCGTGTTCTCGATGGACGGCGTCATCGCCGATCTTGCCGGAATCTGCGACCTGGCCGACCGGTACGGAGCGCTGGTGATGGTCGACGACTCCCACGCCACCGGCTTCATCGGCTCCGGTGGCAGAGGAACACACGAGCACTGCGGAGTCCTCGGCCGTGTCGACATCCTGACCGGGACGCTTGGGAAGGCGCTCGGCGGTGCGAGCGGCGGATACGTGTCGTCGTCGAGCACGATCGTCGCCTGGCTGCGTCAGCGGGCACGGCCATACCTGTTCTCCAACAGCGTTCCGCCGATCGTCGCAGCCGTGACGCTGCGGGTACTCGATCTGATCGAAGGAGGTGATTCGCTGCGCCGCCAGGTCAACGACAACGCCTCGTATTTTCGCGCCGGGCTGCGGGCTGCGGGGCTGACGTTGACACCGGGAGAACACCCGATCATTCCGGTGATGATCGGTGACGCTGCACTGGCGACGCAGATGGCCGACCGACTGCTGCAGTTCGGTATCTACGTGATCGGGTTCTCCTATCCCGTGGTGCCGATGGGAAAGGCACGTATCCGTACGCAGATGTCGGCAGCGCTCACCCGCGATGATCTCGACGTGGCGATCGCTGCGTTCTCCACCGTTGCCGGTGAACTCGGGTTGGTGCGATCGTGAAGGCGCTGATCAAACAGCGAGCCGAGCCCGGCATCTGGATGGGTGACCTGCCGGAGCCGACGATCGGACCGAACGACGTCCTCGTGAAGATCGCCAAGACAGCGATCTGCGGAACCGACATGCACATCTATCACTGGGACGCATGGGCGCAGCGTTCGATCAAGGTGCCGATGGCGGTCGGTCACGAATACAGCGGCACGATCGTGGAACTGGGCAGCGAGGTACGCGGCTTCGAGATCGGCGATCGGGTGTCGGGAGAGGGCCACATCACCTGTGGCCATTGCCGCAACTGTCGCGCCGGCCGTCGGCACCTGTGCCGCAACACGATCGGCGTCGGCGTCGACCGTCAAGGATGCTTCGCCGAGTACCTCAGCCTGCCTGCGGTCAATGCCTTCAAGCTCCCCGATTCGATCGTCGACGACGTCGCTTCGATCCTCGACCCGTTCGGTAACGCCGTGCATACCGCCTTGGCGTTCAACATGGTCGGCGAGGACGTGTTGATCGCCGGCGCCGGCCCGATCGGCATCATGGCGGTCGCCGTCGCTCGCTTCGTCGGTGCACGACACATCGTCATCACCGACGTCAACGACTATCGCCTCTCGCTGGCGAAATCGATGGGAGCGACGCGTGTCGTGAACGTCGGTCGCGAACCACTCGACGACACGATGTCGAGCCTCGGTATGCGGGAAGGCTTCGACGTCGGGTTGGAGATGTCCGGGAATCCGCAGGCGCTGCGCGAGATGTTGAGGACGATGCATCACGGCGGAAGCGTTGCGCTACTCGGCATCCCGCCGGAGGAAACGTCGATCGACTGGACAAAAGTCATCTTCAAGGGTCTGAGCATCAAGGGCATCTACGGCCGGGAGATGTTCGAGACGTGGTACAAGATGTCGAGCCTCCTGCAATCCGGGCTCAGCCTGGCGCCGGTCATCACCCACCACTTCGGCGTCGAGGACTACATCGCCGGATTCGAAACGATGGGTTCCGGCCAATCCGGCAAGGTCATCCTCGACTGGGCCACACTCTGAGAAGGTCTACGATTCCGGGTGGGCGCTCGCAGGGCGCACGACGTCTGAGGCCGGTCCCAGTACTTCATCATCGTTCATGATGCTGCGCTGAGCAGTCCGCTCGCCCGCCGATGCAGGCGACCGGTTTCGACACCCAGGTCGATCGCTGCGGTCAGCCGTTCGTCGAGTCCCGGTGTGACGCGCCGGCCTCCGAAGATCGCCAAAGATTCGCGCTTCAGCTCGGTCTCGACCATTCCCGCCGATACCGAACAGAGCGCGGCCATCGCATTGACGATCTCCTCCAGGCAGATGTGTTCGAGCGGACGCTCGTCGTCCGTATCGGAGCGCCGAAAGCCACGCCACGCTGCGGGTGAGACCGAAGCCGGCCAGACGAACGGTTCGTCCGCCATCGGTGGTCGCATTCCGGCCGGAAGGTGTCCGAGGATGTTCGCCTTTCGTCGCGCAGTGAGGCGCGCCGAACCGAAAACGTCGGCAACGAGTCTGACCAGCCGTTGGAGATGAACAGGGCCCTCCGCCTCCACAGCATCGCCGAGTGCGTCACTCACCGCGTTGTCACCGGGAGCTGACGCCAGTTGGTCGAGGACCTCACTGCCGCCACGCTGCTCGCCGGAGAAGGCGACGAACACCGACTCGTACGGCAGTAATGACGTCGCCACCAGGTCGGCGGTGACCGGTGGCGGCAGCGCATCAGAATGCTGCGGTATGGGCGCGTCCGCCTGCGTTACTGGCGCGGCCATCGGTGCCGGGTAATCGTCCGCTTGCCGCAGGCGGCCGTCCATCGGTGGGAACGGTGCCTCCGTTTGGGCCGGCGAGGGCGGTGCGATCGCCTGCATCGCCCCGTCGACGGCCTGCCTCGCTCCGCCGGCCTGCCCCATCGCTGCCGACAATCGATCGAGCACTCCCTCCTGCTCGGTGAGCCATGTCGGGAGCCACACTCGTTCGACGACAGGCCAGTGCAGCAGGTGGGAAAGCACGTCGCTCGGCAATCCGTCGCGATCGCCGATGGTACGGCGCGCTGCCCAGGCGGGACCGTCGAGCAGCACGGCCATCACCGGCCGATCCGCCGACCCAGCCGCGGCGACGGTCAGATCGACCTTGAACTCCGAGAGGCCGACGTCGGTTCGCACGACGAAGCCGCGGCTGCGAAGCGCATCGGCGATTGCTTCACGATGGCGGTCCACCGTAGCGGGACGTTTGGCGTCCTTCGGCAGCACCGCTGTGCCGAGTTTCGCCATATCGAGGTACGCGCGTAGGTGTTTGATCCCGACCGAAGAGGTTTCGTCGGCGCGCAATTGCTCCGGATCGAAGGAGCTGAAGACCACGACCTGTCGTCGGGCGCGAGTGATCGCCACGTTCAATCGACGCTCACCTCCCTCTCGGTTCAGCGGCCCGAAGTTCAGCGGCAAAGCGCCGCGCTCGTTGACGCTGAAGGCTGTCGAGAAGAAGATCACATCGCGCTCGTCACCCTGGACGTTCTCGAGGTTCTTGACGAACAGCCCCTCCCCGTTCGTTCCGTCCAACGCTTCGATCATCCGCTGATCCCGCGTGTCGTGGATCAACGCCTCGATTGCGGCGCGCTGCTGAATGTTGAACGTGACCACCCCGATCGACGGCACAGCGACAGCGGACGCAGCGAACCGCCGCTGAATTTCAGTGACGATCGTTGCGGCCTCGATCGGATTCGTACTGCGCTCTGCGCCGGTTCCGGTCCGGTGGAAGTATCCGGCGACACGAACGAGGCTGACGCCGCGACCGGCAATCCCTGGATCGGGTAGTCCGTCAGTCGGTGCCGGGAACGAGGACAGCCGGTTCTCGTAGTACTGCTGGTTACTGAAGGCGATCAGCGATTCGTCCTGGCTGCGATAGTGCCAGGACAGCCACCGTCTGGGTACCAGCGCCTGGACACATTCGGACAGGATGCTCTCCTCGTCCTCGACCGTCGCTGCACCGCCGTCGTTGTCGTCGACCACCTCGAAGCTCTCGTCGGTTCCGGCATCGGATGCCGGCTCGGCGAACGACGTCGGGGGCATCTGTTTGCTGTCGCCGACGACGATCACCGACGCCGCCCTGCCGATAGCACCGGCGGCATCGGCGACGCGGATCTGCGATGCCTCGTCGAACACCACCAGATCGAACAGTCCGGCGGTCACCGGGAAGAACCGAGCCAACGAATCAGGACTCACCAGTACACACGGCATCGCCTGGGTGATCAGTTCGCCATAGGTGTGCAGCAGGCCGCGTACGCCGAGACCACGGCGTTGCTTGGCGAGTTCGCGTTGCAGCGCACCGATCTGGCCGTGCACCGCCAAGGAATCGAATGACCGCAGCGAGATCACCTGCTGCGGGATCGCTGTCGCCATGTGTGCGCGGACAGCTGCCGATGACGCCACGAAGCGGGTGATGGTCCGTTCGTGTTCCTGGGCGTCGAATGCGTCCAATGCCTGTGAGCCGCGTCGCTCGGTGACCGATAACTCGGCGATCCCGCGATCGAAGGCCGCAACGGCTCGGTCAGCACTGATCAGACCGCCGAGCAACGAAATCCTGGCCTCTTCGAAACCGGCGGTACGCAACGGATCGAGCGCGCCGACAAAGGCGATCCACCTCCGCAGCCCGACCGCCTGTTCTGCACCACTTCCACGAGCGCCACTCGTGCGTGACCA
>Ga0123338_10000943_pt1 | contig 28704 bp, 16 predicted proteins | sample grotaG_FD_89793 | JGI IMG/M metagenome (GOLD analysis project Ga0123338, IMG submission 89793) | Glacier valley bacterial and archeal communities from Borup Fiord, Nunavut, Canada, to study Microbial Dark Matter (Phase II) -... | ecosystem: Environmental > Aquatic > Freshwater > Ice > Glacier ...
ACAATCATGGAACAAAACAGTAAAATATATGTAGCTGGCCATCACGGATTGGTGGGTTCGGCACTTTGGAAGAATTTACAATCGAAAGGATATAACAACCTTATCGGAAGAACAATTGATGAATTGGACCTGATGGACACCAAGGCTGTTAATTCATTCTTTGAACAGGAGCAACCCGAGTATGTCATCCTGGCTGCGGCCAAAGTAGGGGGTATTGTTGCCAACAGTACTTATCGCGGACAGTTCATCTACGAAAACCTGATGATCCAGAACAATGTGATTCATGCAGCTTACCTGCATCATGTAAAGAAGTTATTGTTCCTGGGAAGTACCTGCATCTATCCGCGCGAGGCACCCCAACCCATGCCCGAAGATTGCTTACTGACAGGGCCACTGGAATATACCAATGAGCCTTATGCCATTGCCAAGATCGCGGGTATCAAAATGTGTGAAAGTTATAATCTTCAATACGGTACCAATTTCATTTCGGTGATGCCAACCAACCTTTACGGGCCTAATGACAACTTTGATCTTGAAAAATCGCATGTGCTACCAGCCATGCTCCGGAAAATGCACCTGGGCAAATGTCTGGAAGAAAATAACTGGGAAGCAATCCGCGAAGATCTGAACAAACGACCCATTGAAGGAATTTCTGGAGAAATTGGAGAAGGTGAGAATGTGAGAAAAGAAGAAAATGAGAAAGCAATTCTGGATATATTAAGCAAATATGGAATCCGCATCTCACCCTCTCACGTATCCGTTGAGCTATGGGGAACCGGTACTCCACTTCGCGAATTCTTATGGAGTGAAGAAATGGCCGATGCCTGTGTATTCCTTATTGAAAACATTGATTTTAAGGATGTAAATCCGTGTGATCCGTCTAAATCAGTGAAATCCGATGCGTGTGAAATTCGCAATTCGCATATTAACATTGGTACCGGCATAGAAATTACCATCCACGACCTGGCCCATTTGATCAAAGAAAAAGTAGGGTTCAAGGGAGAACTGCTATTCGATGCCTCCAAGCCCGATGGCTCCATGCGCAAACTGACCGACCCATCAAAACTGCATGCATTGGGCTGGCATCATCAGATCGAAATTAATGAAGGGATCCAAAAATTATATAGCTGGTACCTGAATATTACAAAAAAATAGAACACTGATTTAGCTGATTAATTATAAATTAAAATTCCGGGAAATCAGGAAGTATTTTGATTTTCAAAGACGAAAACATCTATATGTCAAACATTAAATTCCTATCAACAACTTTTTAGATAGGATTACTTATTAACTTTGCCCAGTCAGTTCGAATCCGTGTAATCGATTTAAAATCCGTGTAATCTGATTTTATGAAGAAAAAAGTATTTGTATCCGGTTGTTACGACATGCTCCATTCAGGACACGTGGCATTTTTTAAAGAGGCCTCCACATTAGGCGACCTGTATGTAGGACTTGGTTCAGACGAAACGGTTTATAACCTGAAAGGTCGCAGGACCATCAACACCAACAAGGAAAGGCTCTTCATGGTCAAATCAATCCGGTTTGTGAAAGATGCATGGATCAACGCAGGTTCAGGATTGATGGATTTCGAAGAAGAAATCAGGGCCCTAAACCCGGATGTATTTTTTGTCAATGAAGACGGCTTTACTCCCGATAAACAAGCCTTTTGTAACGAGACAGGCATAGAGCTTCTGGTTAGCAAACGGATTCCGGCCAGTGGACTGCCTACTCGTTCAACAACATCCCTGCGCAGTGAATGCCGGATTCCATTCCGCCTCGATCTGGCGGGCGGGTGGCTCGATCAACCTTTTGTATCTGAATTTTATCCCGGATCGGTCATTACTATTTCAATTGAACCTGACTACGATTTCAATGACCGGAGCGGGATGTCGAGCAGCACCCGTAAAAAAGCCATTCAATTGTGGCAAACGGATGTTCCTGATGGCGATGCTGAATTGCGGGCCAAAACGTTGTTCAGTTTCGAAAACCCTCCGGGAACCAAATATGTTTCAGGTTCACAGGATTCCATTGGCATCGTATTGCCGGGAGTCAATAAACTGGACTATGAAAAGGGAGAGTATTGGCCATCTCAGATTAACAAGATAACTGAACGGCCTATTCTTGAATTCATTGAAAAACATTTGTGGTTCATTACTCTTTCTCCAAGGGTGAATGATTATAATGTACTTTCGGGTACCCAAATCAATACTCCCAATGCCAAAGCTCTGGCAGATGCTGCCAACGATTGCTGGAAAGCGATTATAGAAAAAGATGCGGTTGCTTTTGGCCTGGCTTTCAGGAAGAGCTTTGATGCTCAAATTGCTATGTTTCCCCACATGGTCAATGACACCATCACCGAACAGATTGAGGAATACCGGCATTCGGCCCTTGGATGGAAATTGAGTGGAGCTGGTGGAGGAGGTTATTTGGTAATTGTTTCTGAAGAACCTGTTCCCAACGCCATACAGATCAGGATTAGAAGGTAATTAGTGGTCAGTAGGCAGTGGTTAGGTTCCCAATGCCATTGAGATCAAGATCAGAAGATGAAATTATAAGCAGATGTGTATAATATAAATTTAGACAGCAAAATTTCATCTACAATTCACAACCTATAACTTTGTAATCACCCTGATTTTAAGTATATTTGTGATAAATGTTACAATATGTCTGGATTTCTGGAACACATAAATAAAGCCTATTTTTGGGATATTAATCCTGTAAATTTAGATGAAGTTAAATCCAAAGGAATTATCATCAAGCGGGTAATGAATTATGGCAACCTTCAGGAAATACAACTGGTAAAGGAATTCTACGGAGTAAATGAGATCACAACTACCCTTTGCAACCTTAATTATATTGAGCCTAAAACGTTAAATTTCGTTTCACTGCTTTTTCATATTCCAAAAACCAAATTTAAATCTATTCAAGGAAACACTTGACCCGGCAACTCTAAAATTATTAATTCAATTCTAGAAAAAGCCTTATTTATTTTTTTGTAATTTTGTGCCGCATAATTAATACTCAAAGGAGCGCATCAATTTTACAATTACAACAGATGAAAATATTCACACTACTTTTTATATTTCTTTCTTTCTATTTTTTCTCAATTAATGCAAATGCACAAACAATTGAGAGTATCCAGGAAGAAAACCAGGTTCAGCCGGAACAAGTGAGGCTAAAGAATAAAATAATACCATTAAATAATTCAGTGTATAGGATTCTGGATTACTATGAAGCTGCTGGAAATATCACTTTTTTACCCCAGGCAAAACCATACACAAAATCAGTGATTCTCAATTTTTTGAATCAGTTAATATCCAGTGATCAATTGTCAGAAAAAGAAAAGATGGTTGTAAATAGCCACATCGATGATTTGTCAGAAGATTCAAATGGTATTAAAATTTACAAGCAGGGGACTGAAAATGGATTTGCCTTTGTAGGATTAGCCGGGGAGACAGCGGTACGCACAGGTGCAGGTAAAAATGCAACATGGACAACCAGTTCCATTGCTTTGCCTTATCTATCAGGTGATTTGGGAGAACACATTTCATTTCATGCGTCCATGGGGGCAGTGATTGAAAGACTGGCCCCCGATTTATTTTATCAATCGTATACAAAAGATCAACAGGTCAACTTTCCGTATCAGTCTGTGGGATATGCCTTTCTACCCTACCAGTTCAATTATGAAAGCTTGTTTACCCATACACAGATTTCGAATAAAACTCCTGGACAATCCAATATTACAAAACAGATGGCTGTTGGCTTGATCTACTATACAGAGCTCAATGGAAGTTGGTTAAATGGCGCTTTAAAAGTAAGTTTGAACAACCAACGCAGGTCGTGGGGCCACGATGACCATAATTTGGTACTCTCTTCTACAGCCCGTCGTTTCCCTGGCATTGAACTGAAGTTAGAACCTACCAAATGGCTCAGATACTCCTACCTTACCGGTTCATTGTTTTCGTATGCCAATCAGAGTTCAGACTATAAAAAAAGCATTTATGGATATGATTTAGGGGATTCTCAAAATCTCTTTACACTTCATCTGCTCGAATTCACCCCTTCAAAATGGCTTCAGATTTCTGCCTCCGCTGGCAATATATGGTCTAAAAGGATGGAAATATCCTACATGATGCCACTTGTGTTCTCACACTTTTCGGAAGTAGAAGTAGGCGATTACGATAATCTTTCGATGGGCCTGGACATTGCTTTCAGAATACCCAAAGTGGGAAAAACATGGTTGAGTATTTATAACGATGAATTTAGTTTCACTGAATCCGGTCCCTTGTTGCGAATGCCCCGAAACAGATATGCCTGGCAACTCGGATTAAAAACCGCTCTTTTGTCTCACATACTCCCCGGAACTACTTCAACTTTAAAATATACACGATTAACGCCTTTCGTTTATACCCATTATCCTGATGCACGATTCAACACATTTACTTCCAGGCCTTTGGATATGACTTATACCCATGATGGATTTAACCTGGGCTTTTATCTCCCTCCCAACTCAGGAGAAATTAATTGGTCGCTGGTTAATATTGCTATTCCCGATTTGATTCTTTCACTTGACAACCGGTTAATCATTCACGGAACAAATGATCTGGCAAATAGCAATGTTTATCAAATTTACGGTGACGTTTACCGCCATCAATTGGGAGATGATATTTACCAATATCCGCTGTTAAATTTTACTAAAGATGGCATTTATGACTGGACTGTACTCTCCGACTTTAAGTTCGACTGGAAAGTACGAAAGATCAAAGTAATGGGCCTGAATTATTTTCGTTTGACCGGCAGTTTAGGATTAGCTCAAACATGCTGGAAAAGCAACAACAGCGATGTGGTGGCTCCATCATCAAAAACATTGTTTAGTGGCAGTCTGGGACTGGTGGTCGATATGTAAAAACCACTTCCATTGTGAATCTGACTTATTGCTATTTCCTTTAACAACATCCTTTACAAAATATAAATACAAGACTATTCAATTCTAAGTAATAGTAAAAAGCAGACCCTACATATACTATGAAAAATTCATAGTATATGTAGGGTCTGCCGAAAAACTTTTATTGTTCTGAATAATAGCTTTTTATAGGAATATCCATTGTAATAAGTGCAGGAAAACAAAATCAGAAAGTGTCCAAAATGCCTGTACCCTGGAATTGGTTTGACCTTGGTTACTAAGTCCTTAACGTATTTGAAACCGGGGATCAAAATAAATAACCGCCGGATATACCAATGCTATTATGTCAGGGACAACTCTCTATCATCTGATACCCATTAGATACTCATCTGATACCTTTCTGTAATGTAGGGTTACAGAAAGGTATCAGATGAGTATCTAATGGGTATCAGATGATAGAGCACAAACACCTGCTCACTGCATAGGAACAAAAGGAGAAATTCAGGATCGATTGCTTATAATGAAAAGTTTAGGATTAAAGGCCCGTTTAGTCAAATCATGTTGAAGCATCATCCGGAAGAATTACAAGAATTTTCCGGATTTTTCATTTCTGAGCATTTCTGGGCGTTTGAAATACTGATAAAAGTCAACCTATGTTATTAAACATTAGTTGTCGCTATCGCAATGTGCACATATTCAACAATCTAAATGAATATGTATTTTTTTTGAATTGGAATATTCAACACTTGAATGTGATAACTTTAGCAGGGATTATAAAAAATTCAAATGAAGGCCGAAGGAATGGTTTTCAGAAAGAATTCTCCAGAATAATAGGGATTTATTATATGATCATTAAAACCAAATTATAAACAGATGAAAGCAGACATCAATGAATTTTTGGAAGCTCTTAAAGCCCGCACTCCGGGCGAACGTGAGTTCCATCAGGCAGTTCAGGAAGTGGTAGAATCAGTTTGGGATGTTTACCAGAAGAATCCAAGGTATCAAAAAGCTAAAATACTGGAGCGAATGGTGGAACCTGAACGCACCATCATTTTCCGTGTTCCCTGGATTGATGATCGCGGGGAGGTTCAGATCAACCGTGGATTTCGGGTTGAATTCAATTCGGCCATTGGCCCCTACAAGGGAGGTTTACGTTTTCACCCTACCGTAACACTTAGTATCCTGAAATTTTTAGGATTTGAACAGACCTTTAAAAATAGCCTCACCACCCTTCCCATGGGGGGAGGAAAGGGAGGATCTGATTTCAGTACCAAGGGTAAGTCGGACAATGAAATTATGCGCTTCTGCCAATCTTTTATGAGCGAATTATACCGGCATATTGGGCCCAATACGGATGTTCCTGCAGGCGATATTGGGGTAGGAGGCCGTGAAATCGGTTTCCTGTTTGGTCAATATAAACGACTGAAGAATGAATTTACAGGTGTTCTGACTGGCAAAGGAATTGGATGGGGCGGCAGTTTAATCCGTCCGGAAGCCACAGGGTTTGGATCAGTTTACTTTGTTCAGCACATGCTTGCCGCCATGGGTAAAGAAATTGAAGGAAAAACATTTAGTGTTTCAGGTTTTGGGAATGTAGCCTGGGGCGCCATCACCAAGATCAACGAACTAGGCGGAAAGGTAGTTACCATTTCTGGCCCTGATGGATATATTTATGATGCTGATGGTATCAAAGGCGAAAAGATTGATTACCTGCTTGAGCTGCGTGCTTCGAATAATGATGTCGTTCAGCCTTTTGCCACGGAATTTGGCGCTCAATTTATAGCAGATAAAAGACCATGGGAATGCGCCGTTGACATAGCCATTCCTTGTGCTTATGAAAATGAATTAAATTTGGAAGATGCTTGGATGTTAGTTAAAAATGGCTGTTTCCTGGTTGCCGAAACTTCTAACATGGGTTGCACATCCGAGGCTGTTACTTATTTGACTGAAGCCATTACATTTGCTCCCGGCAAAGCGGTAAATGCCGGAGGGGTTGCGGTATCAGGCCTTGAGATGTCGCAAAATTCAATTCGTATGAACTGGCCAAAAGAAGAAGTTGACATGTATCTGCACCGCATTATGAAAGAAATTCATGATACCTGTGTGAAATATGGTAAAAAGGACGGCAAAGTAAATTATGTGGTGGGCGCCAATGTAGGAGGTTTTGTAAAAGTGGCCGATGCTATGTTAGCTCAGGGAATTGTTTAATCAATTCCTCAATAGTATAATTGAGGGGATGTTCTGAGAGGTGCTCTGTAGAACAGGTTTTCAGAACATCCTTTTTATATATGGATACCCTGAGAAGTATTTTTTTGCCGCCAAGACTTGAAGATACAAAGAAACATTCATTGAATTGAATTTTTTAGTGCAACCTTTTGTCTTTGTGGCTTAGTGGCATTTTTATTACTTTACTTTACATTTCAAATTGTGTTTCTGATTGCATTTTAAATAAAAAGTGAAATAAATTGTTGTTCAAAAACAATAAAATAATATTCGCTTCATATATGGGTGGTTAATTTTCTCTTATTTTGGTCAAATTTTGCAGAAAATGTTGATTGATACCCATTCTCATATTTATTCAACCGACTTCCTTCATGACCGTGATGAAGTTATTCAGCGCGCCTATTCCAACGATGTGAGGAAGATTATTCTTCCCAACATTGATAGTTCAACGGTAAAAAATTTGCTGGATATGGTTGATACCTATCCGCATATTTGTATTCCTTTGATGGGATTACATCCCACTTCGGTTAATAACGATTATCAGGAAGAATTACAACTTGTTGAATACTGGCTTAAAAAACGCAAGTTTTACGGTATAGGTGAAATTGGTATTGATTTATATTGGGAAACGGCTTTTCTGGAAGAGCAAACTTATGTATTTCGCTTTCAACTTGAACTTGCCCGTCAATACGAGCTGCCGGTAGTAGTACATGTCCGCGATTCGTTTGACGAGGTATATAAAGTATTGACTGAGACGCATGATAAGAAACTGACAGGGGTTTTTCATAGTTTCACCGGAACTTATGAACAGGCACAATTAATCATTGAGCTTGGGTTTAAAATAGGTGTAGGCGGTATTGTAACTTTCAAGAAAAGCGGGTTGGATCAGATCATCAGTAAAATTGATCCCTCACACCTGATCCTTGAAACAGACTCTCCCTATTTAACACCTGTACCTTTTCGCGGTAAACGAAATGAAAGTTCCTACCTGGTTTATATTGCTCAAAAAATTGCTGAACTTCACCAAATGACAGTGGGCGATATTGCAAAGATTACCACCGAGAATGCGAGAAAACTATTCGGGATTTAAGTACTTTTGTGAGTCAATATAACTAATGTGAAAAACAAGCCATCCATCCTTATCATTTACACCGGTGGCACCATCGGAATGGTTCAAAATACGGTGAGCGGTGTGCTGGTTCCCGTTAAATTTGATCATATTCAGGAGGAAGTACCAGACCTCAACCGGCTGGGCTACAACCTTCAGGTAGTGACCTTTTCACCTCCCATCGATTCCTCGAACATGACTCCGGCTATCTGGATAAAAATTGCCAACACCATTGAACGCAATTACAATAAATACGATGGATTTGTCATTTTGCATGGAACGGATACAATGGCCTATACCGCTTCGGCCCTCAGTTATATGTTTGAGAATTTGGGAAAACCCATTGTATTAACCGGTGCACAACTTCCAATTGGAATATTGAGGACGGATGGCAAGGAAAATCTGATTACAGCCATTCAGATAGCAGCGGCCAAAAAAAACGGGATTGCTATAGTACCTGAGGTGTGTGTTTATTTTAATTCCAAACTGTTTCGTGGCAATAGAATTTCAAAGCGACATGCCGATGATTTCAGCGCTTTTTCCTCTGTAAATTACCCTTCCCTGGCCAATGCCGGAGTTGAAATAAAGTATTTTTCTGAGAACATCCACCATTCGGCCAATAAAGGATTACTAAAAGTCAGAACTCATTTTGATGAAAACGTCGTAGTATTGAAGTTCTTTCCAGGTATGGGACGCGTAGTGTTTGAAAATATACTAAACATTCCCGGCCTGAAAGGAGTAGTTTTAGAATCGTTCGGTTCAGGTAATATCCCCACCAACCGATGGATGATCAGTCAGATTAAAAATGCCATCAAACGCAAAATAATATTTCTTAATATCACTCAATGTCAGGGCGGTGCTGTCAATATGGGGAGATACAGCACTGGAAACGAACTGGAAAATGCGGGTGTGGTAAGCGGAAAAGATATGACCACTGAAGCTGCGATTACCAAGTTAATGTTCCTTTTGGGACAAGGTTTGGAACAGGAAGAAATCAAATGGCATCTGAATAAAAGTTTGATTGGGGAAATTAGTGAATAGCCCTTTCTTTATTGCATTTTTTTCGTACTTTGCGCCCTTGAAATTAAGAATTTGAACCTATTGGAGAGATGCAAGAGTGGTTTAATTGGCACGCCTGGAAAGCGTGTGTACCTCAAAAGGGTACCGAGGGTTCGAATCCCTCTCTCTCCGCTTTCAAACATTCATTCTAATTAAAATAATGTGCTCACCCTGGAGCTAAATTACTTCTTGTTTAATGATCAACCTTTAAATCATAGTACCTGTTGAATCATGCCGCAAACAGATGAATATGAATTAGGCCAAAAATGCCTTCCTTTGTACCGACACAATTTACCCGTTTATGAAATTTGAAGACTACCGTATTTCTTCCGACATCAAAAAGAGTCTGGAAGGCTTAGGCTTTCGCCGGCCTACTGATATTCAATACAAAGCAATCTCTCCCATTCTAAAAGGGGATGATGTTTTGGCCATTGCTCAAACAGGTACAGGTAAAACTGCTGCCTTTGCCATTCCTGTGATCGACATCATCCATCAGATGAAAACCAGCAGCCGCAGCGAGTATATTTTCTGCCTGGTGATGGTGCCAACCCGGGAACTAGCCTTGCAGCTTACCGAGGTTTTTCAGACTATCGGCCGGTATACAAGAGTTAAAACGGCCTGCGTTTTTGGGGGCGTTGATCAGGATCCCCAGATTTCAACCCTGAAAAATGGAGTAGATATTTTAGTGGCAACCCCTGGCCGAATGTTTGACCTGGTGAGCCAGGGTCACCTTCTTCTTGACAAAATTCAAATTCTGGTGCTGGATGAAGCAGACCACATGCTGGCTCTTGGGTTTATTAATGACATACGACAACTGATTCATCATCTGCCAAGAAACAGGCAGACCCTCTTCTTTTCGGCTACCATCAGCACTGAAATCAAGGAATTGGCTTATTCATTGACTACCAATCCCATCAGGATCGAAATATCACCTAAAAATCCGGTAGCAAAAAATGTGACCCATTCCGTAGCCATGATTGATATGGATGACAAGCGCTTTTTCCTGGAACGGTTGGTGAAAGAACATCCTGATTCGAAGATATTGGTATTTGTCAGAACAAAAGTCAGGGCCGAAAGGGTATTTAAATCAATGGAAAGGGTGCAAATTGAAAGCCTCACTATTCATGGTGATAAAGAGCAAAAAGATCGGATAGATGTTTTGAACCGTTTTAAAACCGGAGAAGTGAAAGTATTGATTGCCACTGATGTGAGTGCAAGAGGAATTGACATTCCGGACGTCGATTACGTCATCAATTACGATTTACCGGAAGTGGCAGAAAACTACGTTCACCGGGTTGGCCGAACCGGACGTGGAATAAGAAAAGGGTTGGCCATTTCGTTTTGCAGCCCTGAAGAAAAACCTGTTCTGGATGAAATTGAAACGTTCCTGGATCAGAAAGTAAAAGTACTGATTATCAACAAAGAAGACTATACAGCCACCGTTGACCTGTCGGATGATAATCCGAGCGATTGGAAAGCCCTTATGATTGAGGAAGAAAAAACTGCTAAAACAGTTAAGCCAAAAAAGAAGAAAAAGAAAAAGTAAAAAAACTATTATAGTCCACAAATACATCTTCCCCAGAAATTAGAACCGGCGAGGATGTTTTTTTTGGTAATAATTCATCCTGATTTCAGTTTATAACTTACCGTCTTTCTATAGGATCAGATCACAATATTGTGGGAAAGAGTTTTTCCAAAGAAAAACTTACAGATGTTGTTTTAAAAGACCTTACTTTTTTCAAACCTTAGTAACTGACCATATCCCCCTGACCCAAACCTTATTTACCTTATTTTAATGAACAAGATCATTCTAGAATAATCACAATAAGATAAATAAGCTTGGGTCAGATGATTATAATCAGTTACTAAGGTTAAAATGAAGGAAATTGAGGTTTTTTAAAAGTATATTTTAACATATTTTATATACATCCCTCTAAAAGTTCATTCGATCCTTAACAAACTCTTTCCCCACAATAATTTAAAATGATCCTTACTATATTCTTAAAAAGTTAAAATTTAAATAAAACGTGTATATTTTGGAATACACATGTCATTTTTTAAGGTAATTGTTAAAATAATTGTAATTTTTTAATCATTTACCTCTATTTTTTGCATGTTAGTTTCTTTTTTATATATTTTTGTAATGTGAATATGGAAATGAATTTTATCCTACAATACAAAAAAGATTAACCTTTAAAAAACTTTAAGTTATGGCACAATTCAGATTTAGGGCTTTGGAAGAAGTTCTTCACAGAAAACCAATGGAAGTCAAAAGAGAAGACAATTTGGTATCTGATTTTTACGGCATGTTAGTATTCGATCGTACTAAAATGAAGAAATACCTCTCGAAAGAGGCTTATAAAGCAGTTGTTGATGCAAATGACAACGCCACAGCCATCGACCGTAAAATGGCCGATCAGGTAGCACAGGGAATGAAAGCCTGGGCTTTGGAAAACGGGGCAACTCACATTACTCACTGGTTTCATCCGTTAACTGACGGTACGGCTGAAAAACATGATGCATTTGTTATTCATGGTGAAAATGGCACAATGGTCGAATCATTGTCCGGATCTATGTTGTCTCAGCAAGAACCTGATGCTTCTTCTTTCCCAAGCGGAGGTATTCGTCAAACTTTCGAGGCACGCGGTTACACGGCTTGGGATACTTCTTCTCCAGCTTTTATCGTTGACAATACATTGTGCATTCCAACCATCTTTATTTCATACACCGGCGAAGCACTTGATTATAAAACTCCATTACTCAGAGCCCTTGCTGCCATTGACAAAGCTGCCACTGATGTGTGCCAGATGTTTGATAAAAATGTTACCAAAGTAATTGCCAATTTAGGCTGGGAGCAGGAATATTTCTTAGTGGACTCGGCTTTGTTTATGGCCCGCCCTGACCTTATCATGACCGGACGCACCCTGATGGGCCACTCTGCTTCAAAAGATCAGCAATTGGACGACCATTATTTCAGCTCCATTCCTACCCGTGTATTCCGTTTCATGGAAGATTTGGAAAATGAAGCTTACAAATTGGGCATACCTGTTAAAACCCGTCACAATGAGGTAGCTCCCAACCAATTTGAATTGGCCCCTATCTATGAAGAATGTAATCTTGCCAATGATCACAACCAGTTGATCATGGATTTAATGAAAAAGATTGCACGTCGTCATAATTTTGAAGTTCTGTTCCACGAGAAACCATTCGCTGGCATCAATGGATCAGGCAAACACAACAACTGGTCTTTATCCACTGATACAGGAGTCAATTTATATTCTCCGGGAAAGAATCCAAAATCAAACCTTCAGTTCTTAACTTTTGTAGTCAATGCACTGAAAGCATTGCATGTCAACCAAGACATGTTGCGTGCCAGCATCTTAACAGCTCCCAACACACATCGTCTGGGTGCCAATGAAGCTCCTCCGGCAATCATTTCAGCTTTCCTGGGAACGGAAGTGAGCAAAATGTTGGATATGATGGAAGAAGCCGTTGTAGACCGCAAGATGACCCCGGATGAAAAGACTGCCTTGAAATTAAACATTGGCCGTATTCCTGAGATTATTCTTGACAACACTGACCGTAACCGCACCTCACCCTTTGCCTTTACCGGTAACCGATTTGAATTCCGTGCCGTAGGTTCTTCGGCAAACTGTGCCTCAGCAATGATTGCACTCAATACTGCAGTAGCCGATCAGTTGATTAAATTCAAAGTTGAAGTAGATGGATTGGTTGAAGGGGGTATAAAAAAAGACGAAGCCATCTTCCAGGTATTGAAGAAACTGATCATCGAATCAAAAGCCATCCGCTTTGATGGAAATGGGTATAGTGAAGAATGGAAAGTGGAAGCAGCCAGTCGCGGCTTAACCAACATCAACAGTGTTCCGACTGCCCTGGAAGCCATGCACGACAAACGCGTGGTGGAAATGTATAGTAAACTGGGTGTATTGAGCCCAAGAGAAATTGAAGGACGTATTGAAGTTGAATTGGAAAAATACACCAAGAAGGTTCAAATCGAAGCCCGCGTATTAGGCGATTTGGCGATTAACCACATCGTTCCTACAGCTATTCAGTATCAGTCGATGTTACTTGAAAATGTTAAAAACCTGAAAATTGTATTTAGCGATGAAGAATATAAATCGCTTTCAGAAGGCCGCCTTGAACTGATCAGGGAAGTTGGTGGCCATGTTTCGGCCATCAAAGCCAAAGTAAAAGAATTGATCGAAGCCCGCAAAGTGGCCAATATTATTGAGAATGAAAAAGAAAAAGCGTATGCTTACGAAAAAACCGTAAGACCTTATCTTGATGATATTCGTACCCACATCGACAAACTTGAGTTAATTGTTGACAACGAGCTGTGGCCATTGCCCAAATACAGGGAATTATTATTCGTAAAATAATTCTTTCCGAAATTCTTACAAAGGCTTCCGTATAACGCGGAGGCCTTTTTTTGTTATTTCTTAAGCGAATGTCACGTGGTTCATAAATGTCACTGCATAGTCATTTCGATCATGAGTTGAACTCCCCATTCTTTGACCTTGCCTTCAACAAAAAAAGACATACTGCACCTACTGAAAAGAAATATTATCTTTTATTAGTTTGCCAATACTTTAAATTAACCTTTTTCGTTTTTCAAAATGGATTTAAATTGGTTACTTTTACAGCGAAACGTTGATTTTTAAAATGAAGAACCCGGTTTTCCCTAAAATAATTCTGATCCTGATAGTTGTTCTGCTTGGAGCATGCTCTGCTCAGCGATCAGTGCGTTCCGGCGAGGTGTCCTATGAGATTGGAGAACACTACAATGCCATTGAAAAATACAGAAAAGCATACAGGAGCCAGAAACTGGGTGAGGAAAAATCAAAAATAGCTTTCCGGATTGCTGAATCCTACTTCAAACTAAGCGAATTTGCCAAAGCCACTGTATGGTATAAGAATGCCATCAAGCGAAATTATGCCGACCCATTGTGCATGTTACATTATGCCGATTGTTTGAGGGCTACCCAAAAATACGAAGAGGCCAGCACTTGGTATTTAACTTACCTGGGCTTAAAACCTGATGACCAATGGGCCAAAAACGGTTTGGAAGCTAGCAAGGTTGTCAGTGGGTGGCTTGATAAACCAGGCCGGTATATTGTCAATATAGTGAAGGAGCTTAATTCGAAGAACAGTGATTATGGCCCTGTTTTTGTAGGGGGACGCGACAATGAAATTATTTTTACTTCCACCCGTGAAATCGTTACCGGAAAACGGACCAGCAATATTACCGGGACCCGCTACTCCGATTTGTTTATTAGCAAGTTCGGCGTACAAAAGCAGAAATGGGAAACTCCAACCTTGCTTGAAGAAAACGAGCTCATCAACACTATCAGCGATGAAGGCGCTGCTACACTTTCTTCCAGGGGCGATCAAATCATCTTTACCCGTTGCCGTTTCGACAAAACAAAAGATTTGGGGGCCGAACTATATTCTGCCAATCAATCCAGGGGCGAATGGTCCGAGCCAACTCTTTTAGAATTGGTGGGAGATAGCCTGATTGCAGCACAACCATCTTTGAGTGAAGATGGAACACTGCTTTATTTTGTATCTGACCGAATGGGAGGATATGGCGGAAAAGATATATGGATGGCAACTGACAAAGGCGGCGGCGCATTCGATAAACCCGAAAATTTAGGCCCTGAAATTAATACTCCCGGCGATGAAATGTTTCCTTCCATCCGTGAAAACGGCGAATTGTATTTTTCATCCAACTACCTTCCTGGTATTGGTGGTTTAGACATATTCAAAGCCGTTAAAGATGAAAAAAATAAGTGGATTGTTGAGAATATGAAAGCGCCTGTGAACTCGCCGGGCGATGATTTTGGCATGTCTTTTATTAAAGGGGAAGTCGAAAAAGGATTGTTTGCTTCCAATAGGAAAGGCTCACGGACTGACGATATTTATTCGTTTTATCTGCCTCCAAAAATATTCAATGTGACGGGTGAAATTTCCAACAAGGAAACTGACCAGAAGATTGATGGCGCTTTAATACGCATCATTGGAACTGATGGCACCAATCTGAAAATGAGAGCCGATGGCGGACGTTTCCAGATCAAGTTAAAACCTGAAACGGAATATGTATTTGCCGCTTTTAAGGATGGCTACCTCAATGACAAGGTCAGGACTTCGACCGTCGGGTTGGAAGACAGCAAGGAATTCAGGTTCAAGTTTAAACTCTCGCCTACCAACGAGCCTATCAAAGTGAACAACATTAATTATGCCTTCGGAAGTTTTGAAATCACTGAAGAATCTAAGTTAGCCCTCGATTCGGTGGTTCAGTTATTAACCTTGAACCCAACCATTACCATCGAACTGATGGCACATACAGACCATGTGGGCAGTGCAGAATTCAACTCTGACCTTTCACAGAAAAGAGCCCAATCGGTGGTCGATTACCTGATTTCAAAAGGCATCAACCCGGCCCGACTGGTAGCCAGGGGATATGGTGAAACATGGCCAAAGAAAATAACCCGCACTATTGCCAAGCAATACGACTTTTTGAACCGTAACGATGAACTGACAGAAGAATTTATCATGAAACTTACCCCCGAACAGCAGGAAATAGCCAAAGGACTCAACCGGCGAACTGAATTCAGGGTACTGTCAAACGATTTTCAGGAGTAGTTTTTTTGTAATGCCGTTTTACGAGTTGGAAAGTTTAAGAGTTTCCCCAATAAAAAGTACAAATACAACAGCCCTCTGCTTTTCCAAATAATACACTGAGCCTGGTTGGCCTCTTCCTTTAGCCATCCCGAAGCAATCCATAAATGAGAACTTATATATTACCTAACTGGTACTAAATAAGTAATAATACTTATTGTCTTCTTATTATCTACTTATTGTCAACTTAATATCCTATGTATTCTATATGGCTTCACCATGAATTCGCGTAGGAGTTCTAACTAACTCACCTTACGCATGAAGACGAATATATAATAAAAATCTTTTTTCTTTTTAACTATATATCCGTATTCATGCGTTAGGTGAGTTATTAAGTGAGTGTCTCACAACCTTTTTGGCACACAGTGAAAGCATCCACTGATTAAACATGTACTTGTTCTAAATCAAGTTATTATCTGTTCATTTTCTTCAGAGCATTCCATCCGTGGCGATAAGTGCGCCTTCTGTCGTCCAGTGCCGAAATGCTGTGTTCATACTGAGTTTCTTTCTGGACCATCCGGGTAGTATGGCGCAAAGCCTTTGCTTTGGGTTTCATTGTTGCTCAGCTGGATGCCAGGAAGAGCGCAGATAACAGCATGGCAATTGTTCTAATACTTTTAATGGTTTTCATAGATTTAAAATATTACTTCGTGTTTTTTGATTGGCTTATGTAATTGAATCCCTGACCCTGAGTTGGTGACTATTTTCAGCTCACCTGCTCAGGGAACGGATTACTGAGCAGGTGACTTAAAAATAGTCACCTGCTCAACAGGGGTTAGAAATAGATTGGCTTCAAATATTTTCGTTTAGTCAAATTGAAATCATATCCTACAACAAATTCATAGGTCCCCAACTGGTATTTACGGATATCCTGAACCATTGCATAATCAGCTGCATAGCCAATCCTCATTCCATTTTTAAGGAGATACTGTCCTGAAATACATAATTCGCCATTGCTGCGCAGATTGAGGCCAAGTTGAAGGTCAAAGGGCAAATAAATTAAAGCAGCAGCATCAAAGCAGATCGGTTTGTTTTTTATACCAATCATTAATAAATTTGGCCGTAAACGAATACCATGGTTCATTTTGAATATATATCCCCCTGACAAATAAGCTGTTTGAAATTCTCTGGTTGAAGAGTAGGCATTGCTATTGACATTGAATGTATTGTTAATAACTTGTGGAATGGATAGGCTTATGAAATAATTTTCGTTATAAAAAACAGTTCCCAAACCGAATGTTGACATAAAGAACAAGCGAACATCAGAAGTAAACTCCAAATCAGGAATAAGATCTGGATACAATTGATAATCAGTCATATTATTGCTGAAATCTACAACCCCTGCCCTCATCCCAAAACGCAAATAATGATTCATATCAACGCGAACCTGGTAGGAATAGTCAGCTGTTAAGAATAGTTGTTTTTCCCTTCCGATATTCATATTTCGGATGATGAGCCCCAAGCCGCTTGTCTGATATTTGATGGGTGTATGATACGAAAATTGCTCAGATAAAGGACTTTTGGCAATCCCCACCCAGGAGGTACGGGTCGAAACCATGAGGCCGGACTGATCTCCAATACCTACAAAAGCTGGATTAATGATATACATGTTCATTACATATTGTAACGACCATGGATACTCCTGCCCTTTTGCCTGCTTTCCCAAAACAGAGCAAAACAGTAACATAAAAACCAACTTGCAGGTTAATTTAGCTGCCATGATTTTCAATAAAATCATTCTTTAATAAGGAGGTTAAGGAGATGGGAATTATTAAATGATTAAAGATTAATGATTAATGATTGAAGATTAACCATTCAACCATCCAAAACTAGTAGGACACAAACACGAAACTCTTTTTCACCTCACCATTTCCCAGGTCCAGAACGTAATAATAAGTTCCTGGAGCTACCCTCTCATTTCTGGCATTTACCGGGCCTCTATCGGGCTTTCCGCACCACCATGCACTTTCAAAAGTTCCCCAGAATTCAGGGTTACCGTAGTGTGCCTTTTCAAATACCTTGTTGCCCAATTGATCGAAAATATAGATTTTGGCATTGGGATAATTATTGAAACAATAAATCTGGAAGCAATCGTGGACACCATCTCCATTGGGAGAGAAGGCATCAGGGATAAACAAATCGCATTCACGACCGATGAGCATGGATTCTATGCTGATTGATAAAGTTGCTTTGTTACAATTATTATTATCGGTAACCACCACCACATAGGTTCCACTGTAAAGATTGGTCAGGTCTTGAGTAATTTCTCCATTGCTCCAACTATACAAATAAGTTCCGGGGCCTGTTCCCCCTGAAACAGTTAAATAAATACTTCCCGAGTCATTAAACTTGTCTATATTGACATGGCTTTCAGCAATAATTATTGGAGCAATCGTTGCTGGTTGTGAATTGATTGATACTCTTAAATTACTTGAAATACAGCCTGCTACAGTGGTGACCGTAAAATTATAAGTTGAATTTGCAGCCAGGCCAGTTACTGTATAAGTGATGGTGTGGCCGCTGATATTTCCAGGATTAATTGTCCAGTTACCTGCCGGCAATCCTCTTAACTCAACGCTTCCGGTAGCTGTTGAGCAGGTCGGTTGGGTAATTGTACCTAAGTACGCCTTGGGCGAATCAGTCACCTCAACCACAGCCGATTGAATGTCTCCACTACAAGTGGCCTGATGCTCCTGAACCTCCAGATCAAATACTCCGTTGTCGGACCAGGTAATATCTATTTGACTGGCCGTTGAATTCTGCAATACGCCATTAACTTTCCATGTATAAGTAGAACCTGCCAGTCCCTCAACCCAATAGTGGCGATTGGTTCCAATACATACTTTTTCGGGCAAAGAAGCCTGTGCCTGTACCTGTATGGTATTGGAAAACAGAATAACCAGCAGCAAAATAGTTCGTACCCGTATAATCACTATTCTTTTTAAAAACGTGAGTTCGATATAAGTGTATGAGTCGCGGATAGAGTTTTTAGTCTCAGGAAACGGTATTAAATATTCCTTTTTATTACTTCAAATTACACAATTTACGTAATATGTAATTTGCGTAATTTGCGTAATTTGAAGTAAGTAGCCATTTTTATTGTAACTTATGTAAATTGTGGGCCAATAAATCAATTTGGTAAGTACAAAGAAGAATAATAACCTAAGCTCGAAATAAAAAACTTGTTCTTTTTAGGCACGCCGCAAAGTAACAGAGTACCGAATTTCCAAAGCATTTTACCCCATTTAAGGGATAATTTATTCTATAATATAGCACCGAAATAGCTAATTGAAGCTTGTTTTTGCTTTGGTACTTTGTCTATTTGCTTAGCTTGAACTCAGGTTATTAAAGTAATTGATTCTGTATTTCATGTTTTTAAGAGTTTTAATTAGTTGTGATAGATTAAAGATGTATTGGGTAAGATGGTGGCAGTCACACTTGTTGTGGCAGTATTTGTACAAGTTCCATTACCCACTGTATAAGTAATCGTATAAATCCCAGCAGTACTGGCAACCAGATCTATAACTCCGGTAGCAGGGACAATTACCAATCCTGTGGTTGAACTATATGTGCCACCTGCCTGGCCTGTTTGAGTGACAGCAGCAGTGCCTATTGCACAATAGGGGGTGCCGGAATAAGCAATTGTGGCAGTTGGCAAATCATTGATAGCCACACTTGTAGTAGTTGTATTTGTACAAGTTCCATTTCCAAAGCTATATGTAACCGTATAAATCCCAGTGGTACTGGTAGCCAGATCTATAACTCCGGTAGCCGGGACGATTACCAATCCTGTGGTTGAACTATATGTGCCACCTGCCTGGCCTGTTTGAGCAACAGAAGCAGTACCTATTGCACAAAAGGATGTACCGGAATAAACAATTGTAGCAGTAGGTAAATCATTGATAGTCAAACTTGTAGTAGTTGTATTTGTACAAGTTCCATTACCCACTGTATAAGTAACTGTATAGATTCCAGCAGTACTGGCAACCAAATCTATAGCTCCGGTAGCCGGGACGATTACCAATCCTGTGGTTGAACTATATGTGCCACCTGCCTGGCCTGTTTGAGTAACAGTAGCAGTACCTATTGCACAATAAGGTGTACCGGAATAAGCAATTGAGGCAGTTGGGAGAGTATTAACAGTTACCTCTACATTTACTTCATCGTAACATAAAGTAACTCTATCAATTTCTTTAAAAGTTATTGTATAGGTATGTGAAATTGCTGAATTTACCCAAATAATATTGGTACTTGGATTCGTTTTATCTGAAATAGTATAATCCGTAACTTCTATGCCAGAAATACTCCAAAGAAATGTATTTAGTGTACTTCCCGGAGTAACATAGTATGGTTGAGGACCCGGACAAACATTCTGGGTCAATTCTTGGCTCGTTTGAGCCAAGGCACCCATCGTACTGACTGCCATCACAAACATCAGAGCCAGCCATTTAAAATTATTTGCTTTCATTTTACTTTAGTTTAAAATGTTAATGAATGATTCTTTTTATTTCCTCTTTATTAAAAACATACGATTCCGGAACCTTCTATCCCGTATCACACTCAATTATGTGTCCTCCAGGAAGTTCTAAAAGTGTTAGCCAATGAAGTAATTGTATCAGCATGTCAGGATAATGGGTTATTTGGGGTTGAGCTGTCGTGGTCAGTTTTCATTTTCATAAACTTATTAATTACAGTTCAAAACAAGAAATCTATTCTTTAACCGCAAGTTGCAAAGCAATTGATTATCAACAGTCCTAAGCATTTGCCCCATTTTAGGATAATTTCATTCTATGAACGTAAGTTCTATCTAAACCTAAATCAATCAAGTACATCCACGAAAAGATTTTAATCACCAGCAAAATCTGCACTTCCGACAATCCGACAATCCGACAGTGTACATTTTTTGAAAAATATAGTTGAGCTTACTTTGAAAATGCTATTAGCCACAAGGCTAGGAAGATACTAAGGAAGAGAAAAATATTAACACTCTATTGTGTATCTTTTTGTGTCTCCAAGGCCTCTATATAACCATATAGTAAAACATATTTTTTGCAGTAAATTCACAGTTTAATTGTTGGTTTATTCCGGGTATTAAAGGAATAAAAATACATTGAATCAACCGACTGTGAATGTTGACTGCCAATGCTTTATTAATATGGGAAAAAGAATATTCAAACTTAATAGGAATGTGGCAGCGCTATCTATAAATATTAAAAGGAGTTGATTTTTATTCAGTGGCAGGGTATTAATGACTATATCAACCTTGAAAACTAAAATACTCAAGTGTCGGATTGTCGGATTGTCGGAAATAAAGTATGGGTAGTTCAAGAGTATCAATCTTTATTAATAGTGTGCTTTTCGATGAAGGCATGGACACACTTTTGCCGAATCCACTTTTGTAAAATAGTTTTTTTTTAAAAGTATTGCTTAGTTCTAACTTAGGTAATTAGTTGTGATAGATTAATGATGTATGAGGCAAAGGGTTAACGGTAACCGATGGAGTGGTTGAATTGCAAAGCGTACCGGTTTGAGTAAAAGTAAATGTGACTTTGCCTTCTGAAATGCCTGTGGCTATTCCAGCAATTACTGTTGCAATTAATGTATTGCTGCTTGTCCATGTTCCGCCAATGGCAGGCAATAAAGCAATGGTTTTGCCAACACAAACTGCTCGGGCTGTAGTTCCTACATGAATGGTAGGAATTATACATTCGGCCAGAACAAACGATGAATTAACCAATGCAGAAAGGTCTGAAAAGGTGTAGCTGTTTCCTGTAAATAATGATGTAGAAAGATAGCTCCAGTTAGTATTGTTGTATACGCCAAAACGTAAATTTGAAATATTTACATCCGGATCTAAAAGGTTGGACGGAAAAGCAATCTTCCCATCTAATTTAAAAAACGATACTCCGTTATTGGATATTCTCCAATAGCTATTGACACTTTTTGCTGAGTTCAGTCCAGAGCTTGCAAGGTTAGGATTATCACTACCCACAGAAATGACGCTAATGTATCCTCCGTTGGATATATTGCTAAATGTAAGTTCAAGAGGGGTGTAATTTGATCTATTGCCAATAGGAAATCTGTATATTGGGCTACCATTTCCATCTATAGCCCGTTCAAGAGTCCCGGTAATAAACCCGGAGTTTTGAATAATTGCAACAGAGTCAGGATTGGTAATAGTGACTGTATCATTGGGTGCAACAATGTTTCCGCCTTTCATTACAAGTTGATTATTCACCGTCAGATGATCGGTCAGTAAAACTTTAGAATTCTTGTTGTATACCGTTAGGTTGTAGAATGGAATGTCACTGTTTACCTTAAAAGTACTGTTTGTCGTGGTTGCTGAGGTACCTATCTGGAACGTTCCGCCAATAATTGTTTTTACTGCTTCTCCTTTTACAATTTCGATATCGTTGAAGTGTACCGCATTTGAATTGGGATGGGCAAAAGTGATCAAAGGGTCGCCACTGATAATAAGCTTAGATGATTCAGAAATATGAAATGCACCTTTTGATTTATCACGATGACCAAAGGTGGCAAGGTTCATTTTGCCACCAGTAATTGTACAATAACCTCCGTTGACTGTAAATCTCCCTGTACTGTTAATTGTTCCTCCGGATTGAACAAAAACACCTGCATTCATTGTAACACAGTCATTTCCATAACTTGTTCCAACATTAAACGTACCTTCAGTGATCCTTACCTGTCCATTGTTTGTAATTGTTCCATATTGCCCCACTACAGTAGCATTGACATTATTTAGTTCGAAGCCTCCGGTAACTGGAATAGTGGGAGACGCTTTGCAAAACACCGGATTGGAAAAACTATTACTGGTAATAATTTTAAAAGTGCCATTTTTAATAGTCAGAAAGCCAAAATTATTGAGTGATTGTACTTTAAACCTTCCCAATGCACCGGGATTAAAAGTTAGCGCCGAAGCAGTGGAATTACCTTTGTCCAGAACCAAACCGTTGAAATTCCTCAAATTGGTAAGGGCAGCATCCTGACAGTTAAACGTTTCAGATAAAGATGCTCCGGTAAAAGTGATACCGGCTCCTGAGGCATTGGCCGATGTTCCACCGATACCGGCTGTTGTACTAAAGTCGATGGTGCCGTTATTGATCATACTTCCCTGAACAATAAGCTGGTGATTTTTAACAGTGCCAGTCAGGGCGCTTCTGAAAATACCTCCTGAATTGATGGTTACCATTCCACTGACAGACAACGAGCGGGCACTATCTCCTTCATATTGCAAGATCCCGGAGTTACCTTCCCCGACCAAAAGAGAGGAAATAGGATTTGAGGGGGAGACATTGATAATAACTGTATGCCTATCCCGAATGGTGACTAATCCTGTACCGGCATTTTGTCCAGGCCAGGTGACGGCAGTTTCCCAGGAAGTTCCATTCCATCGTTCCCAACCGGCAGCTGTTGCCCAATTCAAGGCCGCTGCATTTGATCGGTAATCGTCCATAGAAGGTTTTTGGGCTAAAGAACCTGAGATTCCAGAAGCCAACAACAGGGCCATAAGTAATATCCTATTCCAATTTATACCTCTTGCTGGCCCGTTGATAAAGTTAACTGAAAGGATAGCATTCTGAAACATCCTCTTTATCTCATACATCAACTCCCCCATCAACAAAATGATTTGCGAATTAGACAAGCACAACCATCCTTCTCCCCGAACACTTTTGTTCACAGCAACAGTGGCAAACCGGATCTTTACGGTATTCATCCTGTCAATAATATTCCCCTATTCATCTTGTCAGTAATAAAATAAGTTCGAAGTAAAAAAATGAGTTCGAAGTAAAAAACATGTTCTTCAAAAGCAAGCAGCAAAGTAACAGAGCAGCAAAGTTCCTAAGCATTTTACCCCATTTTAGGGGTGATTTCTACTATCATTTAACATCGAAATAGCTAAATGAAGCCTTTTTTTGCTTTGGCACTTTGTCTCTTTGTTACTTTTTTACAATCATCTGCTTAGTTTGAACTCGGGGTATTAATATTTTCATCCGTATTGCTTATTGTGAGTATTCCTGCGTAAAGTGAGTTACTAACTGACTTTGCTTTTGGGGACGAGTATTGCTGAATGGAACGACAAAGTAAATCCTGCCATTATCCACATCTGAGTTGATTAACAGTAATTAAAGACAATTTTTACGGACTATTTAAATCATCTTATAAAACAATAAAAGCATGGTAGAAATTCCTGGCAGGATGTCTTTTATAAGTTGCTGGTAATTTGAATTGCTTTTTATTATTAATTCACGTTACGTAAAAGGCAAGGGGTCAAATAGACAATTCACGCGTTTGTCTATTTGACTATTTGCCTTTTACGTAACGTGAATTATTAACTACATTATCAAAATTATAAAAAATATTCGAAGTAACCATCAATAAATCTATGATATTAACAAAAAACTTAAAGTATTTTTAAATATCAATAATGAACATATTTTAATCTACTACAACATCTCCCTTGTCATCCGAACCTTCATTGGCATTTCAGCTATAAAAGGCATTCTTTGACCAGGAACAAATTGCGGTTTCTTTCGGAAGTATGGATTCCCTGACCGAACACTGGATTTTAAACCTTGCATTAAGGAGTTCGATAGAGGATTCGGAAGAATGGTAGGAAGAATGGATGATGATTAAATGTAACATGTGATCATCAGGACTTCAAGGGAAAGCATCTTCAATCAACGCGTAACCGATCCCTGAGCTGGTGACCCCGATTGGTACCTATTTTTCAGGTCACCTGCTCAGTAATGGAATTCTTTATCCATGGGGTGTCTTGAATCAATATATAAAAACACTAGTGTCGCGTCTCAGTTAATCTGACGCATCTGGCATCCGCAATGACGTTAAGAATGAATTCCATTTCTGAATTTGAGACAAAAAGACAAAAGACAAAAGACAATTCAGTCAATTGACGGAATTATTATTTTCTCACGCTCGCTATTGGGCTTTTTGAGACCTATTGGGAATTAAAATGCCACAATGTCAAATGCCAATTTATGGATTTGTCTTTTGTCTTTTGTCTTTTGTTAATTTAATATCTATGGGGTCTCCGTTTTCCCCATAATGGCCTTATGATGCGTCAAAGTAAGGTTGACACCACACTACCCTCTACCCAGTATCTAATATTGTTGTAGTTGTAGTTGTCGGAATACAGCATTCTCTAAAAGAATGGATTACGGAGCAGGTGACCGGAAAATAGGTACCAATCGGTGGCACCAGCTCAGGGGTTAGAAATAATTAGGTTTTGAATACTTTCGTTTGGTAAAATTCATATCATATCCTATTATAAACTCATAAGTTCCCATCTGGAATCTACGGATATCTGAAATCACTGCATAATCTGAGGCATAGCCAATCCTGATGTTGTTCGAAAATGTATATTGGGCTGAAAAACAGACCGTGCCTGTACTCCTTAAGTTGATGCCCAACTGTAGGTTGGAAGGTAAATAAACCAACCCAGCTATATCAAAGTAAGCTGGTTTTCCAAACGTGTATACCATCAGCAGGTTGGGGCGAAAATAAATGTTATTGACTAAACTATACACGTAACTACCACTCAGGTAAACTGATTTAACATCTGCCACTGATGAAACTAAGTTGTTCTTGTTAACTTTGAAAGTGTTGTTAATGATCTGAGGGATAGAAAGGCTGATGAATAAATGATCGTTGTAGAAAACGCCCCCTACCCCAAAAGTAGTCATATTGGAAAACCTGACATCAAGGTTAAATTCAGGGTCGGGAATACGATCAGGGTACTGTGTATATTTAGAAAGGTCGTTGTCGTAATTTAAAATCCCTGCCCTTAATCCGAAACGCAAATAATTATGCATATCAAGGCGCATCTGGTAGGAATAATCCCCCGTCAGTGATAGACGCCTTTCCAGGCCGGTGTTCAGGCGCTGTATACTCACTCCCACGCCGCTTCGCTGATCTTTAACAGGTGTAAAATAGCCAATATAATGCGAGAGAGGCGCACCCGTAATTCCTATCCAATTAGTACGGGTGGATGACAGTAACCCCGCCTTGTCCCACATCCCCACGAAGGCCGGATTCAGGATATGCATGTTCGTGATATACTGCAACGACCATGGATATTCCTGACCCTTGGCTTGCTGTTCAAAAACAGAGCAAAGAGCAAAAATTAAAACTATCTTATATATCAGTCTAACAATCATTCTTATTTAATAAAATCATCTCTTTCATCCTTTCTCACTTTCTCACTTTCTCACTTTCTCATCTTCTCACCTTCTCCTAATACGACACAAAAACAAAACCCTTCTTCACTTCACCATTTCCCAGGTCCAGAACGTAATAATAAGTTCCGGGATCTACCTCTTTATTTCTGGCACTTGAGGTACCATAATCAGGTTTCCCGCACCACCATGAACTTTCATAGCTCCCCCAGAATTCAATGTTTCCGTAATGGGCCTTATCGTATAACTTATTGCCCAATTGGTCAAAAACATACAATCTGGCATTGGGGTAATGATTGATACAATAAATCTGGTAGAAATCATGAATATTGTCATCATTGGGAGAGAATGAATTGGGAATAAACAAATCGCATTCACGACCAAAGTCCAGGTATTCAGGATAACCATCATAGTCAATATCATCATTGCTGAAATCGCCATCCCCATTCAGGTCTTCGTATTTCGTCAGTATCTGATCATCGTCATCATCATCGTCGCGCCAGTCAGGTTTTCCGTCATGATCAAAATCCTGCATGGCGGCATTGCTTCCCATTGCGTTTTTTCCTAAAGCATCTAAACCATTATCAACAGTATCATAACCATCATCCAACCCATCATCATCCGCATCTTTACCTTTTGCAACACGATAAGGTATTCCAATACTGTTGGCATCATGTCCTTCAATTTTATCAGGTACCGAATCGTTGTCCGAATTTAAGTCCAGAAAATCAGGAATAAGATCGTCATCGGTATCTATAAGTTTAATTTCAGCAATATCGTAAGCATCATCCACTCCGTTGTTATTGACATCCAAGTTTACAGACTTAATAGTTGTTACGATATTTTTTGCCTCATAGTAATCCACAATGCCATCATCGTCAGAATCAATATCCAGATAATTCGGCACCCTATCATCATCGGTATCAACCGTTCGCCAATTTTCTTCTGGGCGTACTTCATTAACATTCAAAATACCATCGCCATCAGCATCGGGATCAATGTCATCAATTTGACCGTCATGGTCCATATCAGAAACAATGTGAATAATAGCAGTTGCAGGAAAACTGAAACTTTTCTTTGTGTCATAAATTCTGTACTCGAAGCGAACATCTCCCCTAAAACCTTGCTCTGCCATGTAAACAAACGATCCATCAGGGTTTAAGGTTAATCCATTCAATTTGACAACTGGATTCGTATCAATAAAAAATGCATTGCCATCGGGGTCGTTGTCTTTCCCGTTGCCATTATCGGTATAAAGCAAATCTCCATTTATTACGCGGCTATTTAGAATAAACACATCGTCGGTCGCATTTGGCGGTAAATTTAGTGGATGCACTTCCATCCTGCCAATTTTAATGTTGTTGGTACAACCATTGGCATCTATAGCAGTCACCTTGAAGAAGTAAATACCTGATTTTATCCAATGTACAAGTACACTTGACCCTATATTGCTTCCAACAAATTCTACATCTCCATCGGCAACTGCTGTACCAGTCTTATTGGCAAAGTTGCCATTCGGGTTATTGTACAATTCCCAGGTATAAATATCACCCGGCATTCTCTCAACTGCCAACGGAATGGTATCACCCCTTTGCACAACGTTCTGAGCCATGGCAGGAGCCAAAGCCAGCAGCAACAGCAGCAGTACTGCAATTACCTTACGTTCTATGCACAAGAGTTTCCTCATTTATTACGAATTACACGAATTAAAACGAATTACACGAATTGCCTCTACGACAAATGCGCTTCGCACCTCTATTTCTTATTCCTTATTCCTTTGTTGACGGGTCGCTCTATGTCACCAACCTGTCAGCGTGTTTTTACACCTGACAGCGTTAATAACCACCACTACTCGCCAAGTCCCAGCCATTTGTCAATCTTTTCAATATTCATTTTTTCATTGTGCAAAAGCTTAAACTCAGCCAGATTATTAAACCAACCTATTACCGGATCACGTTGGAGTTTTGTTGGTTTGACTGATATACAAGTTAGGTAACTGGACCATGGATACTCAACAGGATGGCTACAAAACCCATGATGGACCGGATTGTTATGAATATATAATACCATGATTTTAAAGTAGCGGGCATTATCAATGGGTTTACGCTTGTATGGATGCTGAAACAAACTTCCTGTTCGTTCAAACCTTTTATTAAATGCCTGAGCATAAGCGTTTAAAAGGTGTGAAAACTGAATAACCGGATTGTATTTCTTTGGCATAAAACCGCCATCGGGGTGAAAAACCGCCGATGGGATATTGCCCCGTTCATCCCTGATCCTTTCGACCCCATCGACCCTTTCGGCGGTTTTATACCCCGAAAGCGGTTTGATAGGAATATACCCAATCTCCTTTTCTTCCTTCACCCTCACCAGCAGATGAAAATGATTTGGCATCAAAACCCAGACATAGGTATCTGCTACCGGCGAGATATGCTTGTCATACAAACCCAGAAAATGTTTATAGTTATCCGGCTCGAAAAAAAGATCGCAACTGTCTA
>Ga0123338_10000944_pt1 | contig 28702 bp, 26 predicted proteins | sample grotaG_FD_89793 | JGI IMG/M metagenome (GOLD analysis project Ga0123338, IMG submission 89793) | Glacier valley bacterial and archeal communities from Borup Fiord, Nunavut, Canada, to study Microbial Dark Matter (Phase II) -... | ecosystem: Environmental > Aquatic > Freshwater > Ice > Glacier ...
GCCGCCCGACCTCGCCGTCAGCAACGACCCCTTCGACCCCGGCAGCTGCACCGGCCCAGCGCTCAGCGCCACCGACGCCATCACCGTCCTCGCCAGCGCCACCCGCATGAAGCTCGCCGACGCCAGCCTTTACGAACGCACCCGCGCCTGCACCGGCGCCACCGCCAGCACTTGCGGCCCATGGGGCACGCCCACCGTCATGATGCGCTCGCTCCTCACCTATTCGGGCGGCGTGGTCACCGACTACAAAAACTTCAACATGACCACCCACCTCATCCTGTTTCAGGCGAGCGGCACGCCCAAGCTCGTCATCCGCCACACCACCGACTACACGCACACCGCCACCACCGATACGCGGGGGATCGTCTTTCCCTTCGGCGCCGACCCGATGGTCAACACCTACCCCATCATCTACGTCTGGGACTACGCCCCCAAACCCAACCGCTACGACGATCTGCAAGGCCTCCTCGGCACCAAAGGCTCGCTGCACGCCACCGCCAACTGCGCCCGCGTGACCTTCGACAACGGCGTCAGCTCCGAAGTGGTCGGCCTCTACCGCTACTGATCCCTATCGGCGCCGACATCTGGTCGACGGTGCGCGAGCTTTACAGCAGGCCGCGCAGGTTGCGTTCGATGTTGGCGCAGAACTGCTCGAGCGGCAGGTCATTGGGATCGGTACCAAACGGGTCTTCGATCTCCACGCCGATCTCCTCGATGCCGAAGAAGATGTAGCTCACCAGCATCGACACCGGGATGGTCCAGACGCCAAACCCTTCGATGAGGGCGAACGGCAAGCTGAGGCAAAAAATGATCAGCGCCCGTCGGAGATGGACGGCGTAGGCCAGTGGTAAGGGCGTGTTGAGGATGCGCTCGCAAGCGCCCATGTTGTCGACGAGGAGCTGCACCAGCGACTCCAGATGGAGGCGCGTGAAGCGATCGATGAGGCCTTTTTCCTCGGCTTCCGCAATGAGGCGCGACATGCGCACGGTGACCGCCAGCGGCGGATGCTGGGCGGCGCAGACCTCGGCGACGTCGAGAGCGGGCAGCTCGTCGGTGGCCGGTCCCAGCGACGGCGCTTCGCGGCGCAGGAGGCGAGTCAGCGCGTAGGGAAACGTCGTCCCCCACATCACCAGCTGGCGCACCAAAGCCGAATCGGCCTTCAGATACAGGATCGATCCGCGGCCCAGATTCCGCGAGGTGTTGACGATGCCGCCCCAGAGCTTGCGGCCTTCCCAGAAGCGGTCGTAGGACGCATTGGTGCGGAAGACCAGCAACAGCGACAGCGCCGCACCGACGAGCGCGTGCGGCTTGTCGGGGATCTGCATGCTGCGAAAATAATGATGCAAGACCACCACGATGATGGCTGCCGTCGCCGTGATGGCCACCCGCGGCAGGATCTCCTTCACCACCGAGCCACGCACTGAAAACAGATGTTTGCGCCAGGAGCGACTCTGAGCGCGCTCGCTCATGGCAAGACGTTGAAGCCGAGGGTGACGTTCTCGCCCGACACTTGCAGGCTCACCGTCGACACCTCCGGCCAGTCGTCCTGGCAGGCGGCTTCGGACATCTGCTGACTGACGAGCTTCTCGAGATTGCGTTGCAAGTGGCGTGCGCCGAGGCGTGCGTTGTAGCCGGTGTCGACGAGGAGGCTGACCAGCGCATCGTCGAAGACCAGCTTCTTGCCGCGGACGTTCCAGCGCTCTTGCTCTTCCTTCATCATCTTGGCGGCGATGGGCAGCATGTCGGCGCGGCTGAAGGTGCGGAACGGCACCAGATCGTCGACGCGGTTGACGAACTCGGAAGGTAGCGACTTCAGCAGATAGTCCAGCACCGCCTTGGCGCTCGGCTCTTGCGGCGACACCGCGGTGGCAAAGCCGAGCCCGTTTTTCTCGTCGGCCCACAGATCGCGGCCGATGTTGGAGGTCATGATGACCACGCATTGCGAAAAATCGACTCGCTTGCCTTTGCCGTCGGTGAGCACGCCTTCGTCGAAGAGCTGGAGCATCAGTCTGTGACAGTTCTGATGCGCCTTTTCGACCTCGTCGAACAAGATGACCGCGTGGCCGAGCTTGGCCACGGGACCGGTGAGGTGACCCTCTTCGCCGTAGCCGAGGTAGCCGGGCGGCGAGCCGATCATCTTGGCGTACTCGTGCTGTTCGGCGTACTCCGACATGTCGATACGAACGAGGCGCGACAGATCGCCGTACAGCGACTGTGCCAGGGCCTTGGCCAGCTCCGTCTTGCCGACGCCGGACGGGCCGAGAAACAGGAAGACGCCATCCGGACGTTCCGGCTTGCGGTCGAGCTGCAGCTTGGTGAGCCGGATGCGCCGCGCCACCGCTTTGACCGCTTCGAGCTGACCGAGCACGCGCTTGCCGAGGTCACTCTCGAGCGCACGCAGCCGCGGCCGATCCCAGCCGACCGCCGCCTCGGAGTGACTGCGCGCCGCCTCTTTGACCGCCTCGGGGAGCACGTCTTTGTCGCCGCGCGCCCGCGCCCACGCACAAGCGTCGTCGAGAAACCGCACTGCCGACGCTGGCGGCCGGTAGCCCATGGCTGGCTCACAGGATGTCTGCACCGCCTGCTCCAGCGTGTCGTCGGTGATGGTCACTCGGTGATGCGCCTCGACGGGCTTCGCCGCCAGGCGAATCACCTTGCGCAACGGCTCGCCCGACAGCTCCTCCATGTACAAAAGCGTCGCGCGCCGGGTCAGCACGGGGTCGGTGCCGATCTTGGACTCGAACTCTTTGGGGACGGCGGTAAAGACCGCGCGCAGCTGACCCTGCAAGAGCAGTGGCCGAAAACAGGCGACCATGTCGTTGACGAGCGGCGTGACGCCATAACCTGGCTGCCCGGCCAGTAGATGAAAATCGTCGATGACGAGAATGGTCTTTTCCAGCTTCGCCGCCTTCTGCAGCGAATCCTCGACGGCAGCGGTGCCGATCTTGCCGAGCACGATGTCGGCAAGGATGCCGGGAATGTCGAGCTGGGCCACCTCGTAGCCGACGAGCGCCGGGATCCGCCCGGACAAGACCTCCGTCGCCCAGAAGTGCACCACCGCCGTCTTGCCGCAGCCGGCGTCGGCGAGCACGATCACCGCCGGGTCGATGAGCCGGGAGACCGCGCGGGTGATGCGTTCCATCGGCAGCTCGCGCCCGACCAGCGTCGCTGGGGGGCGCAGATGGGCGTAGCCGAGGAGGGGAACCTCCGACGGCTCACCGATGCTGCAGTGGATGATGTAGGGGATCGAGGCGGCAACCATGAGCCGTCATCGGACCGCGAACGCGGCCGAGGGTCAAGTGCCGTCGGCGGTGCGGGCAACGGGTCGGGTGGGCTGTCCGGATCTCGGACGGCAGGTGACGGCGGCGCGCCCGTCGCCCATTGGGTTTTTGGCGGTGCTTTGTCCGGCTGCCGGACGGGCATGGACGGATGCCGGACAAAGCGTTGGCGCGACCCACGCGGGGCGCGGAGTTTCTCTTGGCATACGCGCTGCAATGTCCCCAGCTCGCGTCCATTGCGGGGCGCGAAAGGGATGGGTTCATGCGCCTCAAATGGAGCTGGGTCGTGCTGTTGGCGGCTGTGGCAGGCTGCGCCACCGTCGGAGATGTTCGTCAGAAGGCGATGGACAAAGTGCTCGCGCAGGCAGTGTTCGATCTCGACTGTCGAGAAGACCAGCTCGAGATCCGCGAGCTGAGCGAGGACATGGCTTTCATGGGCGCACGCAACGCCACGTTCGGCGTACGAGGCTGCGGCCGGCGAGCGACTTACAAGACGGCCTGCGGCCTCGGCAACTGCCAGATGATCACCGACTCGCTGTCAGCGTCGACGAACCGCCGCTGATGAGGGCGCCCGCCGAGCGTCTTTGTCGACGGCTATGGCCCGGAACAGCGGCCGTGGGTCAGTGCTTGTGTGAGCAGCGACCCAGGGTCTCTCTGGGATCGATGTCGAAGACACAGGTGCCGCCGCTACACTCGCCGGAGGTGTGGCAGCGGACCACCCCGGTGCCGCCGTCGAGCACGCCGACGTGGGTGCAGGCCCAGCTGCCGGTGCCACCATAGCAGTCACAGTCATTGATGCCGTCGTCGGCCGGGCAGCGATCCATCCCGGTGCCATTGGCGCAGATGATGCCACCTGGGCGACGGCAGGTGTTGTCGCAGCGGTCGTAGCCGCCGTTGGGCGCGGCGGCGGCGGATGCGATCTCGGCCGCACCACAGCTGACGCTGGCGTCCGGATTCGAGCTGATGTTGGGCGTGTCGCAGCAGGCTTGGAGAAGCACGGCGCAGAAAAATCCAAAGGGCCTCATGTCACGTGACCAAGCAAGATTTGGGCACGACGAGAAGAGCCCGAGTTACCTGGGCTGAGGGTGCAACACTGCGACATCGGCGTCAGTGCGTGATGTAGAAACTGCCGAGGCACATCTCGTCGCCAGTGCCTTCGCCCCAGTTCACGTCGGTGGTGCCCTTGGAGTTGTCCCAGTGGCACTCGAGAGAGAGCATGTCGCCGGGGTTGAAGGTCTTGGCGTTGGTAAAGGCATAGCCGCCCTGCCAGTGAAAATCCCAGCGCGGCAGATCGAGCAGACACTCCTTCGTCCCGTCGGCGCGCAGGATGTCGAGGCGCGCCGAGGTGCCGCGGGTGTGCATGTGGAGGCCGGAGGTATGCATGGTGAACGACTGGTCGACAGCGACGAGACCCTTGGTCACGTAGGCCAGCGGCAGCATCGGATCGACAATCCAGTTGTGCATCACGTTGGGCATCCCCGCGGGGATGGTCATGGTCTTCTGGTTGATCCAGCTCGGGTTGGTCCATGGCTGCAAGATGGCCTTTTTCTCGACGGTGCTGTCGATCTTGAAGTCGATGGAGGTCTGGTCGGGGACCGGGGGCTGGACCGAGGTGTTGTAGTGGACCTGGAGGATGATCTTGGAGCCGGCCTCGACCTCGATCCCGGTGCCGGCTGGGAAGTCGCCGCCGGCGGTGCCAGGTGCCCAAGCGCCGAGCCATTGCGCCAGCGAGCCGCCGTTTCCGGGGCCGCCGAAGCAGGTGTAGCCCGGGCCAGCTTCGGCGTCGTCGAGTGCCTGGTAGGCCGCGACCTGGGCTGGTGGAGCCAGAAAGGCGATCACGTGGTGGACGATGCGTTTGTCGCCGGGGGTGGCGCGAAATCCGGTGACGTACGAGGTCGCAGCCTCGGGCCAGTCCATGAGAAAGCAGTGGTAGTCGTCAGGCGAGCGGACGGGCGTGTAGGGGACCGAGAGCTGGACCGAGCGGTCGATGCGGGTGAGGCCAGCGGGGACCAAGGTCGCGGTCGGTTTGTAGTCGGCTTCGTTGCCGGCGTTGGCACCTGTGTCGACCCAGTCGGTGAAGGTCTTGATGGTGGCGTCGTCGAGGGAGAAGTCGCCTTGATAGTCGGTGCAGCCGGCGCCTGGCTGCCAGGGCGGCATGGTCTTTTCGGACAGGGCCTTGCGGATCTCCATCTTGTGGTCGAGGGCGGAGAGATAGTTCTCGAGAGTGAAGGGCGCGATGCCACCCTGGGAGTGACAGTTGGCGCAGTGCTGCTCGACGAGGGGCTTTATGTCTTTGTAGTAGGTCGGCCCGGTGGGTGTGGCCGGCGCACAGCCGACAGCGACGGCAAAGATGGCTGGCATGAAGTAGCGAGCGTTCATTTCGAGCTCCTTGGATCGAGGCGTGGCCCGGGACTCTGCAGATGGGTGCGCAAGCGATCGAGCAGGGTTTCGACGACGGTGAGATACAGCGACGCGGCGTCTTGGCGGGTGGTCAGGCGGCGCACCAGCTCACGCATCACGGCGATGCGCTCGCCGGGCATGCCGAGCACCGGATGACGAATGTGGTCGGCAATGCGCAAGAGCCCGAACCACCACGCTGTTTCTCGACGGTAGAGACGATTGCCGGTGGCGGAGGCGCAGGCTGACCAGAAGCGCTCTTCGAAGGTGGGTACATCGTCCGCGTGGCCACCGGCTGCGGCGTGGTCTTCGACGATGTCGGCGAGCTGGGTGAGCTGAGCGGCATCGGCGCGGCGCTCGGCCAGTCGCAAGATGGCGTGGCCTTGCAAGAGCTGGCGCTCGGTGACGTCGACGATGTTTTGCGCCGAGCGCGGACCGAGCAGCAGATCGAGCTCGAAGACTCTCGGATCGAGAGCCTGCTCGGGATCGAGCGCCAGCGTCGAGCCGCCTTGCCGCACTTGCACGAGGCCGAGGTCGGCCAGTCGGTGGATCGCCTGGCGGAGGGTGATGCGGCTGGTGACAAAGCGCGCCGCCAGCGTCGTCTCCGACGGGAGCGGCGTGCCGGGCGGCCACTCGCCAGCGAGGAGCTGCGCGGCCAGCGCACCAAAAATGTCGTCGGCTAGATGGGTGCGGGCACGGCGGGCAGCCAACATGGTAACCAAGTTACCCCGATTGGGGTCAGGAGGGCAAACGAGAAGCGAAAAGTCGTGTAAATACACCGGCGAAGCGCCGTGCGATCTGGCTCAGATCGGGCTCGAACAGGACCTCGGCCAAGTACCGCTCGGGCTGAGTCAACGGGCGGCTTTGTCGTGCAGCCTGCGCATCACATAGCAGTCGCCAGCCCAGTGGCGGCGACGGCAACCAGGTCGGCGTCGGCACCCCGATGGCGTCGAGGAGGGCGGTCATGGCCAAAAATGGCCGGGTGCAGCTGGCCGCCTCAGCCCGCGTCCACGCCTGCCGCCAGATGTCTTCTCCCGTCGCTGACAAGGCCCAGCCGTCGAGGACCCAGCGGGGTGATCTGGCGCCGTGCTTGGCGCCGTGGACCAGGACGAGGAGGAGCTCGTCGGCTGGATCGAGGACCTGGCATGCAGCGCCGGCGAGGACCGAGGGTGTCGACCGCTTTAGCAGCATGCCACCGTCGAGTCGGGAGCCCACGGTCCTGAACGGGCGGGTCTGCAGATCGATGGACAACGTGCGTCCGGCGGTGGGCCAGAGCTCGAGACCAGGTGCGCTCGGGCGCAGTCGGCTTGGCGTGCTCGGACGGCCCCCAGCGACGGCAAATGGAGCGAGGAGGGCAGCCGCGCGGTCGAGGTCGGCCGGTTCCACCAGCAGATCGAGATCGCCTGCTGGACGCAAGGACGGGATGGGCCAGCGTTGCGCCACCGCCAGTCCCTTCCAGACGACGGCACGCACGCCCCCGTCGACCAGTGCCTGTAGCGCCTCGCTCATCTCACGTCCGGCCAGCGCGCGATCAGCCGCTTCTCGACGGGCGGAAACGCGAAGCTGGGCCCGGTGGGCCTCGCTGAGCCGACTGGAGTGGAGGGCCAGCCCGGCGAGCCGGCCGCGCTCGGCCGCCTGGAGGTCAGGACGTCTCGAGCCGACGAGCCAGTCCGCCGCCCAAGCGAGATCATGCACTCGGTAGTCGTACCACGCTGGTTGTGACCTGGCGGCATGTTACGTACCCTCGGTGGATGGCTCCCACGCGCAGTGATCGCGGGCGCAGTGATCGCTGGATCGTCGCGTCGCTGCGCGCGGGCCAATCGGCGGAGCTCGTCCTGTCCGGCTGGAGCATGGCGCCGGCCCTGCGCGATGGCGACGTGCTGTCGGTCGAGCCCGTAGGGTCGAGGCCGCTGGCCGTCGGTGAAGTCGTGTTGGCCGAACGCGGTGAGCGGCTCGTCGCGCATCGGGTGATCTCCGTCGCTGATGGAGTCGTGGTCACGCGCGGCGACGCCGGCAGCGTGGATGATCCGCCGCTCGGCAGCGACGAGATTCTCGGTCGGGTGACCCGTCATCGCCGTCGAGCTTGGTCTTGGCTGGTCGGCAGGCTGGGGCCTTTGCGGCGGCTGGGAAGGCGTCTGCCCGTCTTGTTGGGCGTCCTTCTGCTCAACGCGCTATACTGACGCCATGTCCGGGAGCTCCAACGACAAGCCTGCCACGCCGACCAAGCCGCCCTACGAGCGGCCACGTATCACCTGGCGTGAGCCGTACGAGCCGATGTCGTTCGGCCTGTCCTGCGCCAAGCAGCCGGGTAACCGCGGACAATGCGGGGCCGGGCCGCTCAACACCTAGTGAGTCACGACTCTGTCCGCCTCGGCATCGCTGGGGTGACTTTGGAGCTGCGTGCGCCGTCGGTGGTGCTGGCTGCGACCCGAATGCGTTATGCCGGTTTCGTGACGCAATGGGAGCCCGCCGCCGTGCTCGAGATCCGGCACGCGCCACCCGAGTTTTCGGCGCTCATCGACCGCGGCGACGGCGTGGATGTGGTGCCAAACGACGACGGTTGGCAGTTGTCGGGGCGGCTGTGTGGCGCGGTAGACAGCGACGGCGGCTGGCTCGCGTCGGCGCCCGATCTGGGCGCAGTGGATGCGCTGGTGCGCTTGGCGCTGGTGCGCATGCTGCCAGCGCAGGGCGCGCTGCCGTTCCATGCCGCGCTCACCGACGACGGTACGGTCTTCGCCGGGCGTTCGGGCGCGGGCAAGAGTACGGTGGCGGCGGCACTTGGCGGCCCGTGTGACGAGCTGTCGGTCGTGGGCGCGGGGATTGGCGGCAACGCGGTCTCGGCGTGGTCGACGCCCTACTGGGGGCAGCGTCCGGTCTGCGTGCCGCTGAGGCGGGTGGTGATCTTGGACGCGGCCGATGGGGACGCAGCTGGTATCGAGCTGCTGTCGGCGGTCGACGCGCTGCGCGCCTTGAGTGCCCAGGTCGTGCGCTGGGCGCCGCTACCGTCGGTGGACAGGCCGACCTTCGCGCTCCTCGGCGAGCTGTGTGCCTCGGTCGAGGTGGTGCGCGCCCGCTGTCCGCGCGGGGAGCGGTTCTTACCGTTTATCGCCGAGGCGCTGTCGTGACCGGCCTCGACGGACTGACTGCGCACGCCGAGGCCGCCTATGCGCCGTTGTCGGCCACGTTCGAGCTCACCGGCCGCTGCAACCTCGATTGCGGTCATTGCTATCTCGATATCGCGCACCCTCCGCCCGAGCTGACCACCGCCGAGGCGCTCTCTGTCGTCGACCAGCTGGCCGACGCTGGCACGCTCTTTTTGACGATCACCGGCGGCGAGATCTTCCTGCGCAAGGACCTGTTGCAGATCGCGCGGCATGCCCGGCGACGGGGAATGGCCTTGCGCTTGTTCACCAACGCCACCCGCATCACCCGTGCGCTGGCCGCCGAAATCGCCCGGCTGCGCCCCATGGCCGTCGAGGTGTCGCTGTACGGCACCCACGCCGCCGCGCACGACTTCGTGACCCAGCGGCCCCGATCGCTGCGCCGCACCTTGCGCGGCATCCTCTATCTGCGACGGGCGGGCGTCAACGTGGCCTTGAAAGCGCCGCTCCTCGGCGTGGTCGCCGACGAGGTCGAGGCCCTTGGTCGGCTCGCCAAGCGGCTCGGCACGCCGCTCAAGCTCGACCCCTTCGTCAAGCCGCGGCTCGACGGCAATCAGGCACCGCTGGCGATGCGCGCAGGCACAGCGGAGCTGGCAGCGGCGATGCGTCATCCCGCGGTTGGGCTGCCCAAAGAGCTGCCGCCGCCGCCGTCCGCGGACGAAGCGCCCTGTGTGGTGGGTCGTCGCACGGTGAAGGTAGCCGCCACCGGCGAGGTCTTTCCCTGCGGTCAGTGGCCGACGGCGATTGGCAATTTGCGCCACACGCCGTTCGCGACGCTTTGGGCCGGCGGGCCACTTCTCGACCAGTTGCGGAGCATCACCTGGGCGTCGATGGAGGGTGGCTGTCAGGGGTGCGGACAGCAAGGCTACTGCGCACGCTGTCTGGCGGTGGCGCTCGTCGAGGATGGGGCGATGTTGCAGCCGTCCGCAGAGTCTTGCCGGATTGCCGAGGCGCGGGAGATCGCCGCTGGGGTGCGTGAGGCACGATCGCTGGTGAGGCTCCGTGTCATCTGAAGGTGATCGCCTGCCGGAACGGGCGCTCTCCATGGCCTGGCAGACCATCGACGGCGAGACGGTGCTGCTCAACATCGACGGCAAAGAGCTTCTCGGCCTCAACCTCGTCGGGGCGCGGGTCTGGAGCCTCTGCGATGGCGCACACAGCACCGAGCGTATCGTCGACGTCGTGGCCGGCGAGTTCGGCGCTGAACGCGACGCGGTCGCGACCGACGTCCGCGCGTTTCTCGACGAGCTCGACCGTTTGGGCGCGCTCGAGTGGCGTCCCGTTCCGCCACGGTAGCCGTTGAAGTCGTCGTCACAAGTGATGGTCGCGACGGTGGCGCTCATGGCCGCACTCATCGCCGGCGTCATGTTGGCCGGCGCACCGCGGCCGCCGGCGTCGGCGCTGTGGGCACTCGTGATGGGGCTGGCGCTCGGCTGGGTGTGGCTGCGGGGTAGCCGGCCAGCGACGCCATGGGCGATGCCGGCGTTGGTGTTGGGCGGGCTCAGCCTTGTCCAGCTCGTGCCGTTGCCGCATGCGCTGCGCGCCGTGTTGTCGTCGGAGTCGACGCATCTCGTCGACCTCGTGCTGGGGGACGCGGGGCACGGCTGGCGGCCGTTGGCAGTGGATCCGTCGCTGACCTGGCAGGCCACGGCGCGGGTCTTCGGCGCGGCAGCAGCGTCATTGCTGGCGGTCGAGGTCGCGCGACGCAGCGACGGGCGTAGATGGCTGCGCGCGGGCCTTTTGGGCTTGGTGATGGTGGTGGTCGCGCTCGGCATCCTGACTGCGGCCGGCTGGCGGATGCGTTGGTTGGCGACGCTGTCAACCAGCTCGCGGCTGTCAGCACCGTTGCGCAACGCCAACCATCTCGGGGCCCTGTTGGCGGCGATCTTGCCGTTGGTGTGGAGCGTGGGGGCGCGTGCGATGGAGGCACGCAGTGAGCGGCGGATCGCAATCCTCTTGCTCGGCCTCGGCGGCAATGTGGCGCTCTTCGCCACCGCGTCGCGCGGCGCGGTGCTGGTCGGCGTGCTGGTTCAGGTCGTGGTGCTGGGATCGTTGTGGCGTCAAGGTGGCCGGGCGCGTGTGGCGGCCAAGGCCGTCGTGGCAGCGCTGCTCCTTGGCATGGTGGTCGGCGGGGCCGGGCTGTGGTCCCGCCTTCGGCCGACCGACGCTGTCGATGATGTGGGCATCGCCGCCACGCGTGCGACGGTGTGGGCGTCGGCCATTCCCCTGATGCGCGCGCACCCGTGGGTCGGAATCGGTCGCGGCGCGCTACCCGAGGTGCTGCCGCGCTACACGCCGATTGCGGCTCATCATCGCTACGATTTCATCGAGAACGAGCTGTGGCAGCTCGGCATCGACCTTGGTGCGCTCGGTCTCGTGGTGGTGGCCGCGGCAGCGTGGTGTGCGTGGCGCATGATCCGCCAGCGACGAAAATCGAGCCTGGGCCAGGCGGCGTTGTGGGGCCTCTTGGCGTTCGTGTTGTCCAACCTCTTCGATTTCAGCTGGGAATTGCCACTGTTGGCGACGGTGGCGGCGATCTTGGCGGCGCTGGGCGTCGAGGCGGAGGCTGACCCACCCGTGCAGCCACGCCGTCTTCTGCCGTTGCTGGCGTCACTGGCGGCGGTCTTCACGGCCAGCATGGCGCTGGGGCCTCTCGGTCGCAGCACCGAGCGCGATCCCAGCCCGCCGTGCGCGCCCATGTTCCTCGCGCGTCATCCGCTCGACGGTGAGGTGCCGCTGCGCTGTCTCGGCAGTGGCCTCAGCCGCGATCCGTCACGTGACCTCGATCGGACGCTGATGCTGCTGCCCTACGACGGCCGGGCGCACGGCCTCGCTGCACGTTTGCTATATGCGGCGGGGCAGCGGGATCAGGCGGCGCTCGAGGCGCGGCTGTCGCTCGAACAGACGCAGTGGCTGCTGCTCGACGGCCAGGTCGAAGAGGTGCTCGCGCTGTTCGGCGACGACGATGTGCGGGCGGCGGCGGCGATTCCCGACCGACCCTTGTCGGTGCTGCGCAACGCGGTGGCCCGACTGGTCGCAGGCGCACGTCCCGCGCTTGCCGCGACGCTCGCAGCCCGCCTGCAACTCCTCGAGCCGAGCCATGTGGGGGCTGCCCAGATCTTGTTGCGTGTGGCAGGACAGCGACGAGACACCAACGCGGCAGTGGCGGCGGCGCGCGCACTTCTGGCCGCTGATGACTCGGAGCAATCGACGGAGCGCATCGCGGCGCTGTTGCCTCAGCTGGGTGCGCGCGACGAAGCCTTTGCGCTCTTCATGGAGCCCCCCAGCAACCCGGCCAGCGTGACCGCCCGGGCGCGCGCGGCGGTGGCGGTGGCGGTGGCCGATCCGCCTGCACCCGCGCTATGGCCGGGCGCGCAGGTTGCAGCCGAGGCCGCACTCGCCCGCGCCGTGTCCCTCGACGACAAGGCGCAATTGCACGAAGCGCTGGCCAGCCTGTTCGCGCGCCAGCAAGACGCGGCGCGTGCCGCCGCTGAACGGCTCGCGGCTGCGAGGCTGCGTGGGCACTAATCCCTATCGCGAGCCGGACACACCCCGGGCGCGGCCCTGTCCTCGCTGTGCCTCGGCGCTTCAAGACGTCACCGTCGATAAACGCGCCATCTTGCAGTGCGACGGCTGCCGCGGCTTCTGGCTCCCGCCCGCGGTCTTTCTCGACGCGCTCATCGAACCCGGACTGCAAGCCGACCTCCAGGCCATCGACCGTGTCCGTAGGTCTGTCGAGGACGGCAAGGCGCGCCTCTCGTGTCCAGTCTGCCGCGCACCCATGACCAGCGGCGAATATGGGCGCTCGTCGGGCGTCATCCTCGATGCCTGCAAACCACATGGCGTGTGGCTCGACCCGTCGGAGATCACCCGCATTGTTCGCTTCGCCAATGCCAATGCGCCACGGGATCCACGGCAAATCCCGCAACCCTCGGACGACCTGCAGCGCCAGCTCCACCAAGCGCTCTTCGAAGACGACCTCACCCACAGCCCGTTCTGGCGCGCGTTTTGGTCTCTACTCGGCTAGCTCGACGGCGACTTACCGACCGTGAGCCTCGAGAACCAGACAGCCAAGGCTGTGGCGGCGAGGATGGCGATCGCCACGGCTGGCCAGTGAAAGGCGCTGTCGCCGAGGTAGACGAGGCACGCCGAGCCCAGCGAAAAGGGCAGGCTGATGCCGTACAGCGTGAGCACCACCCGTCGCTGGGACCAGCCTTGTCCCAAGAGCCGGTGGTGGATGTGGTTGAGGTCGCCGCGTAAGACCGGGGTGCCTGTGCGGAGGCGGCGCGCGATGGCCAGCGTGGTGTCGAGGAGCGGTAGGCCGAGGGCCAAGGCAGGCAGGACCACGCCAACCAGCGTCGCGGCTTTTTGCGAGGCCCAGACGGTGCCGAGGGCGAGGACCCAGCCGAGGAACATCGAGCCGGTGTCGCCCATGAAGATCGAGGCCGGGTGAAAATTGTGGACCAAAAAGCCCGCCACCGACGCGGCCAGGGTGACGCCGAAGAGGAACAACAGAGCGTTGCCGCGGAGGTAGGCCGACAAGGCCACGACTGCCAGTGCCTGGAGCGCGAGTCCGCTGGCCAGCCCGTCGAGGCCGTCGATGAGGTTGATGGCGTTGACCACCACGACGACCCAGCCGATCGTGACCACCAGCGACACCACGTCGGAGAAGGTGATGACGCCGCCGATGGGTGACGCCGAGCTGCCGATGCGGATGCCGGCCCACCAGGCCAACCCGGCGAGCGGAATCTGGATGGCGAGCTTTTGCCAGGCGCTGGCACCTTTGAGGTCGTCGTAGAGACCGAGCAGGACAATGCCGAGGCCACCAACGAGGAGTGAGATGGCGCGGCGGGGCTCGGCGTAGATTTCCGCCGAAAATAAATTGGTGCGCAGCGCGATGCCGAGGACCGGGACGTAGAAACCGGCGGCGATCGCCAGGCCGCCGAGGCGTGGCACTTCGCGAGCGTGGATCTTGTCGGGGTGAAGCGGGTCCACAGCGCCTGCGCGCCGGGCGATCCGCACCACCAGCGGCGTGAGGGTCAGCGCGAGCAAGAACGCCAGGCCCGCAGCGACGAGCGGAGTGAGCGTGAGCAGCGTCATCGGCTCTCGATCACGGAGAGGTGTTTGGCGAGCGCCGCGCGCCGGGTGAAGCGCGCCTCGAAGACGCGACGGGCGGCGAGGCCGAGGCGCTGGCGCAACCCGACGTCGTCGCGCAGTTGCCGGACCGTCGACGCCAGGCCGGCCGCATCGTCGTTGGCCACGCGTAAACCGACCTGATCCCGACCCGGGCGGCACAGCTCGGCGCTGCGGCCTTCGTCGGGGCCGACATACAAGATGGGCACACCGGCGGCGAGCGCGGTGTAGAGCTTCGACGGTGCGACCAGGCCCGCCAGGCCCGCGCCGAGCGTGACCAACGAGACGTCCGGCGCCGTCGCGCCGTCGGCCAAAGAAGCGCGCGGCAGCGGCGGCAACAGATGCACGGGCAGGGCGGCGAGCGCGGCACGGCGGGGGCCGTCGCCGATGAAGAGCCAGTCGACGCCGTCGACGAGCGGCATGGCGTCGACCACGGTGCCGAGATCATGGCCGAGCCCGAGGTTGCCGCTGTAGCCGACGACGAAGCGATCGGAGAGGCCCAAAGCAGCGCGCAGTGGGCTCGGTTGCACGCGCGGCGACACGGTATCGATGCCGTCCACCGACGGCGGCCAGTTGTCGATGACCACGATCTTGCCGGCTGGACAACCGGCCTCGCGGAGGCGCACGGCCATGGCGTCGTCGAGGGCGATGACCCGGTGGGCGCGGCGATAGAGCGTATGCGACAGCGCGCGCAAGGCCCGTGCGGCGGCCCCGTCGGCGGCGATGGCACCGAGCCGCACGGCGACGTCGGGATAGACGTCCATCACCCAGTACACCAGGCGACTGCGCGGCGGCAACAGCCCGAGCGCAGCGACGAGCGGCGGGGTCGAAAGCGCCACCACCACCTCGGGCCGGGCCAAGAGCAGCGGCGCCGTCGCCGCCGCCAGAAACGTCGCATAGTCCAGCGCCCGACCACCCCGCGTCGACCGGCCATGCGCCGTCGCTGGCACCCGCACGATGCGCACCCCTTGCGACGTAGACCAAGGCGACCGCCAGCCGGTTGAGCCCTCATGATACGGCCGCGCGCTGGCCACCGCCGTCACCGTATGCCCGCGCGACGCCAGCTCCGCTCCCAGATCCGAGCTGAGCTGCGCCGTCGCTGCGATGTCTGGATAGTAATATTGATTGAGGAGAGCCACCCGCATCAGACCCGCTCCAGCGCGAGCGGCCCCAGGAACAAGGCGTCCATGTCGGTGCGCAGAAAACAGGCCAGCGCTTCGTCGGGGGTGCAGACGATGGGCTCGTTCTCGTTGAACGAGGTGTTGAGCACCATCGGCACCCCGGTGAGAGCGAAGAAGGCCGAGATGAGGCGGTGATAGAGCGGCTGATCGGCGGCCGAGACGGTCTGGAGACGGCCCGAGCCGTCGACATGCGCCACGGCCGGCACCTGCGCCTGCTTGTCGGGCCTGATCGGTAGCACCAGCAACATCGCCGGCGACGGCTGGGTGTCGAGGAACCAGTCCGCGGCTGACTCCGCCAACACCGACGGTGCAAACGGCCGAAACGACTCGCGTCGCTTGATGCGCCGGTTGAGGATGTCTTTCATCTCGGCGCGGCGCGGGTCGCACAAGACGCTGCGCTGACCAAGGGCACGCGGGCCGAACTCCATGCGGCCCTGGAACCAGCCGACCACCTTGCCGTCGGCGATGCAGCTCGCGGCGCGTGCACACAGCGCCTCCTCGTCGAGCTCGGTCACGCGCAGGCCCGAGATGTCCACGCGCGCCAGCGCCGCTTTACAATCTGCCGACGTGAATGCAGGTCCCCACGCTGGCGTCGTCAACTGCATGCGTCGTTTGTGCCCCAGCACCGCATGGGCCACCCACTGTGCGGCGCCGAGGGCGGTGCCGTTGTCGCCCGCGGCCGGCTGCACGAAGATCTCGTCGAACGGGGTGTGCGCCCTGAGCTTGCCGTTGGCCACCGAGTTGAGCGCGACGCCGCCGGCAAGACACAGCCGCGACGACCCCGTGGCCCGATGAGCCAGGCGCGCTACATGAAAGACGATCTCCTCCGTCAGCGCTTGCAGGCTGGCGGCAACATCCAAATGATAAGCGAGCAAAGGCGCATCCGGGGACCGCGCGGCGCCCAGCTCCTCGGTCAACCGCGACGTGTACAGCGTCGAGATGCGCGGCGATCCCGACTCCCAGGTCATGGACAGGCCCGTGGTCGCATGGCTGAAGAAGGTCGGGTCGAGCTGGAAGCCGTCGACGGTGGGCCACAGCGCCTTGCGCAGACGGGATACCAGGCGACGCTCGCCGTAAGGGGCGAGGCCCATCACCTTGCCCTCGTCGCCGTAGTGCGGAAACCCGAGCCACTGGGTCACGGCGGTGTAGAGGACGCCGAGAGAATGGGGAAAGCGGACTGCACCGCGGACGTCGACGGTGTCGTGATGGCCGAAGCCCCACATGGTCGATACGAAATCGCCGAAGCCGTCGAGCGAGAGCACTGCGGCGTCGGGCCATGGCGACGAGAAAAACGCCGACGCCAGATGGGCGCGATGGTGCTCTATATCGTGAAACTGCGCGCGCACGTCGCCAAGCGCCAGCTGCAGATGGTCTTTCACCGTCGAGATTGCCGCCGCATTGCGCAGCCGGCCGAGCACCATCGACGCGGGCGCTCGACCCGTCAGAACCGCGCCCAGCTTCCGGACAGCGTTGGCGCCGGGATCGCGCGAGATGGCCACATGGTCGATCTGTGACGGCAAAATCCCCGCCATCTCCAGACAGCGTCGCGCGGCCAGCGACGGAAAACCCGCCGCATGCTTGACTCTGGAGAGCCGTTCTTCTTCCACCGCGGCCACCAGCTGGCCGTCGACCAGCAGCGCCGCGGCGGCGTCGGCGTGGAACGCGTTGAGCCCGAGAATGATCACGCGGGAAGGTCAGCCGCGAAGACGTCCGACCGGGCGCTTGCCCGACCCGGAGTCGTACCCGTAGCGATAGGCGGCATACCCCGAGCGTTGCAGATCGACGTCGTTGAGGACCACGCCGAGGATGCGGGCGCCGGTGTCGACGAGGTTGCGCCGCGCCCGCTCGGCCTCGACGAACGACGTCTTGTGTGCCCGCGCCACCAGCACCACGCCGTCACACAGCGACGCCAAGATCGATGGATCGGCCACCGGCACCGCCGGCGGAGAATCGATGACCACCCGCTCCCACTTCGACGAGCAAGACTCGAGCACCTCGGCAAAACGTGGCCCTTGCAGGAGCTCGGCCGGATTGGGCGGCACCGGGCCCGCCGCCAGCACGAAGAGATTGGGCACCGAGGTCTCTTGCACCGCGGCGTCGATGGTGACGGCGCCGAGCAGCACCGACGTGAGCCCGACTTTGCTGTCGAGCTTGAAGGCCGCCGACAGCCGCGGCCGCCGCAGATCGGCGTCGATCAACAAGATGCGCTGGCCAGCCTGCGCCATCACCACCGCCAGGCTGATGCTGGTGAGCGTCTTGCCCTCTTTGGGCATCGCCGAGGTGATGAGGATACGCTTGAGCGGCCGGTTCATGCCCGTGAACTGCAGGCTGGTGCGGATGAGCCGGCAACTCTCTGCCGTCGGTGATTGCGGCTCTTCGGCGACGACCAGATCCGAGCGCAGCTCGCCGACGTGCGGCAAAATTCCCAGAAATGGCAGCCCCACGCGCTCTTCGATGTCGGCCTGCGTCTTCAAGCTGCGGTCGAGCGCATCCAGCAACAGCGCCAGCGCCAAGCCGACCAGCAACGCCAACAGGCCCGCCAGGATGCCCGAGCGCACCAGCCGCGGGCTCACCGGGGTGTGCGGCAGCCGCGCATAGTCGAGGACATGCAGGTTGTTGGCGCGGACCTTGGCCGAAAGCTCGGTCTCCTTGGTGCGGTTCTGGACCAGCGCATATTGCTTGGCCAACGAGTCAGCGTCGCGCTTGAGGTTGTTGTACTGCACCTCGAGCCGGGTGACGCGCAGGCCATCGTGCTTGGCCTCGTCGAGCTGCGCGGCGATCTTGTGCTCTTCGGCGGTGGCTTCGTTGGCGCGCGCCTGAGACGAGCGCAGCTGGGTGGCCGCCTCCCGTCGCATGGTCGTCTGCAGCGACGCCACCTTCGCCTGCTGCTGGCGAACCAACGGATGCGCGTCTTCGTAGCGCGACCTGAGCTCACTGAGCTTACGCTCATCATCCGCGAGGTCCTTCTTCAGAGCCGACAGCGCATCGCCCGTCGCCGATGCAGTCGGCACCAGCGTATCGGCCTGCATCATCTTGGCCAGCTCTTCGGCCTCGGCCGTCCGCGCGACCTTGCGCAGCCGCACGTCGGTCAGCGCGTCGGTCAGCTTGTCCACCCGCCGCGTCACCGAGTTGATGCGGTCCTCGAGCGCCACCGAAAGTAGATCGTTGTCGCGCTTGAAGATGTAGAGCGCCATCTCCGAGAGCTGCAGTTTTTCGCGCAGCTCGTTGGACTGGGCCAACAGGAACGTCGACGCTTCCGAGGTCGTCACGTCGCGCGCCTTGGAGCTCGACAATCGATAGGTGTCGACCAGCCCGTCGACGAGGCGCTTGGCCTGGCCGGGACTGGGATGGGTCACCGACACATTGATGAGGTAGGTGTCGATGACGGGATCAGCAGAGATCATGCCGGCCAGGCTCTCGGCCGCGGCGCGCTCGTTGGGCGGCGGCGTCTTGCCCCACACCAGCGACACCGTCTCCGGATCGAGCAAGCGCAGCGCCCGCACGGTGTCGAGCGCCAGCGTGTCCGAGGTCAACACCCGTCGCTGCGTCTGGATATAGTCCTGCATCAAGTAGGCCTGACCTGGCCCCACCTGCACCACGTCATGGACGTCGGAGCCGAGCACCTGGGCCGCCTGTGCGTCGACCATGATCGTCGCTGTGGCCTGATAAATCGGCGTCTGCTTGGCGGCCCACGGCACGAACAACACCGCACCAGCGACGAGACAGGCCAAGACAATCCAGACGCGATCACGCAGCACGCGCAGATAGCGCATGACGTCGGAGGTGGCGCGTGGGACGGGCTCGTCGGCCATGGGACGCGTCAAATATGCTATGGTTCTGCAAGATTGGCGAGCGTGACGTGAGAAGGCCGAGCCGCAGCACCCACACCATCAGCGCCTTTTTGGCGACCTTCGCGCTGGCCGTTTCGGCCTGTCAGCCCGGCGACAAAGTCCGCACCATGGCCGCACCGCGCCCGCCCGTGGTCGACGCCACCCTCGGCGTGGGCGACCTGTTCGATGTCCGCGTGTTCGGCGAGGCCGAGCTGAGTGGCTCCTACCGCGTCGGACCCGACGGCAGCATCGACTATCCGCTCGTCGGCCGCGTCACCGTCGGTGGGCGCCTGCCCGGCCAGGTCGCCAACGATCTGCGCGACCGCCTGCACGCCTTTGTCCGAGAGCCACAGGTCTCGGTGCTGGTCCGCGAAATGAATTCCAAGCGGGTCATCGTCTACGGCCAGGTGCAAAAACCGGGCACGTTCAACTACACCAACCCCATGACCATCGTGCAGGCCATCAGCCTCGCGGGCGGCTTCACCGCCATGGCCGCCCGGGAGCGGGTCATGATCTCCCGCGTCGAGAACAGCCGCCAGGAGGTCATCCAGGTGAACCTTCTCGACATCGCCGACGGCCGCTCGCCCAATCGATTCGTCACCCCCGGCGACGAGGTGTACGTCCCCGAACGGCTGTTCTGAGCATGCGGTCGGTCGCGATCATCGGCCTTGTGTCGTTGGTGATGGCCGCGATCACGCAGGAGTGGTTGGTCGCCGTCGAGCTGGCGACACTTGGCATCGGACTTTGGCTTTTGGCGCCGCTCACGCGTTATCCGCTGTTGCCGGTGGCGGTGGTGGCGGAGTGGGTGGCGGTGACCTCAGGGCCGCTCTATCTGTCGTTCACCGGGCGGCGGATTCCTGAGCTCCGGGGCTTCGATCCGTCGCTGGTGGTGACAGTGGGCTGCGCGGCGCTGGTGGCGCAGTTCATCGGGCTACGCATCGGCTTTCGGCTCGGCTCGCGACCCGACAGCCCAAAAGTCAGCGCCGAGCTGCCACCACTGCCGATGGTGTGGCTGCTCGGTCTCTACGTCGCCATGTCATTGTTGCATGGCGTCTCGCTGCGCTTCGGCATGCAGATCCTGGCCGTGGCGCAGATCGTCCTCGCCGTCGACGCCTTCCGCCTGGTGGTGTTGTTCGTGCTGGTGTCGCGCCTGCTCCAGCGACCCAACGGCGGTCTGGCCGTCGCGCTCATCGCTTTCATCGAGGTCGTCGTCGTGCCGTTTGGGTGGATGGCCGACTTTCTGCCCGCGCTCGTGCTGCTGGCGGCCGCAGTGTTTTCCCACTTGCGCCTAGCCGGCATGACTCCCCGTCGCTGGCTGGCCGCGAGCGCGGCGGTCGGCGCGCTGGTGGTGCTGATGGTGATGTGGACGGGCATCAAACCTGGGCTCCGTCACAGCTCTGGCGTCCACGGGCCCACCGCCGAGCGGAGCCGGTTGACGGAGCTGACCGAGGCGGGTGCCAACTGGTTCGTACGCGGCACCTGGAAGCACGACTCCGACGCGCTCGTGTCGCGGGTCTGGGCGCTGTACTACCCAGGGCTCGCCTACCGTCGCATGCCGGCCTCGGTGGCGCACACCGACGGGAGCATCGTCCTTGCGGCGTTGCAGCACATCGTGACGCCACGCTTCTTGTTCCCCGACAAGCCCACCACGCTGGACGCCGATAGCAATGAGGTCCGTCGCTACGCAGGAGTGTGGGTGGCGGGCTCGAAGCAGCGCACCAGCATGGGTTTTGGTCGCTTCGGCGAGTCGTTCGTCGACTTTGGCAGCGTGGGCGTCATCGTGCTGGAGTTGCTGTTCGGGATCCTCTTGGCGCTGAGCCTCGGCCAGATCTCCGGTCGGCTCGTGCATCCGGAGCTCAGGTTGGCGGTGAACGCGACGTTATCGCTGACGCTGTGCGGGATGCAGGCCTCCTGGGTCATGACCCTCGGCCCGACGGTGATGGCGTTTTTGGTGGTGGGTCTCGGCTCGCTCGTCATCGACCGCTACGTGGAAAACCTGGCGCAGAAGAAATGGACGCCGGGGCTCCCCGCCACGTGAAGGTCGCGCTGGTCGCCTTTGACGATCCTTATCTGTTGCCACCGACGATGAATGCGGCGAAAGCGCTCGCCGCCCAAGGCTGGCAAGTCGAGGTGCACGGCATTCGCTGGCGCACCCGGGTGGCGCAACAGGATCCGTCCCCCGGCGTGACGGTCAGGCTACATGGTGAGGTCGGTCCGGGGATCGCGCACTACGTGGCCTATGCCCGCTTCTTCGCGCAATGTGTCGTCGCTGCCGCGCGCCGACGCCATGACTGGATCTATGCTTACGACCTGATGGCTGCCCCCGTGGGTCAAGCCATGGCGCGGGCGGCGGGAGCGCGCTGGGTCTATCATGGCCACGATGTGCCGTCGCTGTCGCGGGGTCTCCGGCTGATCCGGGCCTTGCCGCGGTCGCTCCGGGCCGCACGACGGGCCGACCTCGTGGTGTTTCCCCAGGCCGAGCGGGCCAGGCTGTTTGCGCTAGAGGCGGGTCTAGAAACCTCGCCCCGCATCGTCTTCAACTGTCCTCCACGCGATTGGCTCGACGGCGCCGAGGGCGACGCCGAGGTGGCCGCTTTTCAGCGTCGCTGGCCGCGCTTCGTGGTCTATCAGGGCGGCCTCGGCCGATCGCTGGGGACGGCTGCGTTGATCGAATCTTTGCCCTACTGGCCGCCAGACGTGGGTCTGGTTCTCGTCGGTGACCACACCCGGCCGGAGGCTTCGGCCCTGCGGCGCGAAAACCCGAACGATCGGGTCCTGTGGCGTGGTGCGGTCTCCTACCACCAGCTGCCGGCCATCACCCGCGCCGCGTCGCTGGGCGTCCTCATCACGCCCTGTCCCGACGACAACCTGAACCTCTTGCACCTGGCAGGCGCGTCCAACAAAGTCTTCGAGTACCTGGCGGCGGGGTTGCCGGTGCTGGTGCCGGATACGCCAGGGTTCCAAGCGCTCATCGAAAAACCACGGCACGGCGAGCTTTGTCACGATGCCTCGCCAGAGGCGCTCGGAGCCCAGATCAGTCGCCTACTCAGCGACGAGAAGGCGGCCCAGGCCATGGCACAGCGCAACGTCGCGGCGTTTCGGTCTACTTTCCATTATGAGCACCAGTTCTCCCCGATCATCCGCGCGATGAGCGCGTTGACACCTCGGCGGGGCTAGGCGAGGTTACGGCGTGCTTTCCCGAACCGTCATCCGTCCTGGCCCGCGTGCGCTGTCGCTGAGCGAGATCTGGGCATTTCGGGAGCTCTTGTACTTCATGGTCTGGCGCGATCTCATGCTGCGCTACAAGCAGACCTTGCTCGGGGTGCTGTGGGCGCTGTTTCAGCCGACCTCGGGCGCCATCATCTTCGCGCTGGTCTTCGCGCGCGGCATCGGGCCCGTCGGCGTGCCGTATCCGCTGTTCGTCTATACCGGCCTTCTGTTGTGGACCATGTTCGCGCGTGCCGTCGGAGAAGGCTCGCTCAGCCTCAACAACGGGGCCCATCTCATCGCCAAGGTGTATTTCCCGCGCATCTATTTGCCGATGGCGGTGCTGGTCACCTCGCTCGTCGATTTTGGTGTCGGAGCGTTGTTTCTCGTCGTCGCCATGTGGTTCTTTCATGTCGCGCCGACGGTGGCGGTGCTGCTGGCGTTGCCGGCGGTGGTGCTGACAGCGCTGTGTGCGCTCGGCTTCGAGATGTGGTTGTCGGCGCTCGGCGTCCGCTATCGCGACGTGCGCTATGTGCTGCCGTTTTTTCTGCAGGCGGCCATGTTCCTGACTCCCGTCTTGTATCCGGCGCGCACGCAGCTCGGGTGGATGGCGTCGCATGGCGTGCCCCAGTGGCTGCTCGGTCTCAACCCGATGGTCGGGGCGCTCGACCTGTTCCGCGCCGCGCTCTTGCCGGGTTTCGATGTGTCGATCCCCGTGGTCGCCACCAGCGTCGCCATGACCGCGTTCTTGTTCGTGACCGGCGGCTGGTATTTTCAGCGCGTCGAGTCGACTCTGGCCGACGTCTTGTGAGCACCGAGCTGGTGGTCGTCGACGGGCTGGGCAAGCGCTTCGACATGGCCGCGCCGCGCATCAACGGCGCTCTACGCGACGTCATCGCCGGCCTCTTCGCCAGGCTGGCCGGCAAGAAACCGGATCTCGATGCACGCTCCGTCTGGGCGCTACGCGACGTGTCGTTTCGCGCCACGGCCGGCGAGGTCATTGGACTCGTCGGTGGCAACGGCGCCGGCAAAAGTACGTTGCTCAAATTGCTGGCGCGCATCACCGTCCCGTCGGAGGGACAAGCCGTCGTCTCCGGGCGCCTCGGCTCCTTGCTCGAGGTCGGCACCGGCTTTCATCCCGATCTGACCGGCCGCGAGAACATCTACCTGAGCGGTGCCTTTCTCGGCATGCGACGGCAAGAAGTCCGTCGCCGCTTCGACGAGATCGTCGAGTTCGCCGGCATCGGCAAGTTTCTCGACGAGCCGGTCAAGCGCTACTCGAGCGGCATGTACGTGCGGCTGGCCTTCTCGGTTGGCATCCATCTCGAGACCGAGGTGCTGGTGGTGGACGAGATCTTGGCCGTCGGTGACGCGGAGTTTCAGCGTCGCTGTTTCGACAAAGTGCGCAGCCTGCGGGGCACGGGCGGCCGGACCATCTTCATGGTGACCCACAACCTCGCTGCGCTCCGCCAGATGTGTCATCGCGGACTGTTGTTGTCACATGGCAAGCTGCTGGCCGACGGGCCCATCGACCAGATCATCGATCGTTATCTGGCGCAGCTGGCGCGTGGCGCGTCCGAGGATGCGGTGAGCACCACCAGCTTCGATGTGCTGTCAGCGACGGTGACGGCACGTAGCGGCCCGGACGATGTCATCAAGACGTTCGATCCGGTCTGCATGAAAGTGCGCGTGCGTGCGCGGGTGCCGATATCCGAACCAGGCATCAAGCTGACCGTGCTCGGCGCGGATCGCATTCCGCTGTGCGCCATCGATTCGCGCGACTTTCTCAAGATTGGCCCCGTCGACAGCGGCGGCACCTTCGAGCTGTCGGCCGACATCGAGTCGTTGCCGCTTTTGCCAGGGGGCTATCAGCTGCGCCTGGCCCTCAACGGCGGCGAGTCGGCCCTCGACGAGGACGCGCCCGGAAGCTTCGCCTTCGATGTCGTCGAGAGCGCGGTCTACGGCGGTCGCTTCATCGACTCTTCGTTCGGCGTATTCGGATTGCGATCGAAGGTTGCCGTGCACCAGGAGACGTCGTGAGAGGGAATTACGAAACGCGGAAACGGATTCTGGTCACGGGCGGGGCGGGCTTTTTGGGCTCGCACCTCATCGACCGGCTGCTCGATCGCGGCGACGAAGTGGTCTGCGCCGACAATCTGTTCACCGGCAGTAAACGGAATATCGAGCATTTGCACGGCAATCCACGCTTCGAATTCTTGCGCCACGATGTGACGTTTCCGCTCTATATCGAGGTCGATCAGATCTACAACCTGGCTTGTCCGGCGTCGCCGGTGCATTACCAGCACGACCCGGTGCAGACCACCAAGACCTCGGTGCATGGCGCCATCAACATGCTGGGTCTGGCCAAGCGCCTCGGCTGCCGGATCTTACAGGCGTCGACGAGCGAGGTGTACGGCGATCCGTCGGTGCATCCGCAGACCGAACGATATTGGGGCAATGTGAATCCCATCGGGATTCGCTCTTGTTATGACGAAGGCAAGCGCTGCGCAGAGACGTTGTTTTTCGATTATCACCGCCAGCATCGCCTCGATATCAAGGTGGCGCGCATCTTCAATACCTACGGTCCGCGCATGCATCCCAATGACGGCCGCGTGGTCTCCAACTTCATCGTGCAGGCGCTGCAAGGCCAGCCGATCACGCTGTTCGGCGACGGGCGGCAAACGCGATCGTTCTGTTATGTCGACGATCTCATCGAGGGCCTCTTGCGCCTCATGGACGCGCCGGACTTTACCGGCCCGGTCAATCTAGGAAATCCCGGCGAATTTACCATTCGCCAGCTGGCGGAAAAAGTCGTCGCGCTCATTGGCTCGAAATCACAGCTCGAATACAAGCCATTGCCTTCCGACGATCCCATGCAGCGCCGCCCGGATATCACGCTGGCCGAGCAGGAGCTGGCCTGGTCTCCGTCGGTGGATCTGGAGTCGGGGCTCGTAAAGACCATCGCTTATTTCGAGGCGCTGCTGGGCGGACATGGCTGAAAGGCCGTATTTCTCGATCTGTATCCCGCAATATTCGCGGGTTCAGCACCTGATATTTGCCCTGGGTGAGCTGCAACGGTCGAGTTTTCGGTCTTTCGAGGTTTGTATTTCCGACGATGTGTCGCCCGAGCCAGATTATCGGGTGCTCGAGAGCTGGCTCTCACAATCGGGTCTGCGCTATCGGCTTTCTCGACGGGCGGTGTCTGGAAAGTATGACAAAAACCTGCGCTCGGCGTTGGCCCTGGCCAGCGGCGACTATCTGATTCTCATGGGCAATGACGACTGCGTCGCCGGTCCGGATTCGCTGGCGCACCTGCAATCCCAGATCGAAGCACACGACCGGCCCGAGCTGGTGATTGCCAATTACGTCGGTTTTTCGGACGGCCACCTGGTGTCGCGCGTGCGGGCCGAGCGGGTATTTCCCGGTGGCGTCGATAGCGCCAAGGCGCTCTATCGCTCGTTTGCCTTCGTGTCCGGCTTGGTGTGGAAAAGAACGCTGTTCGAGACCTATGACTCGGATCGATGGGACGGCACCGAGATGTATCAAATGGGTCTGGGGTGTGCCGCCATTCTCGACGGTGCGCGGACCTTGACCCTGGTCAGCGCGCTGGTCAGAAAAGACATCCTCATCGCCGGGCAGACCGTGGACTCTTACCAGGATCGGCCTCCGTTGGACGGTGGCTGGCTCGAACCGCTGGAGACCACCTTGTCCACCTTGCCGCGCGTGGTGGCCGGCGCGTTCGACGCCAGTCGCCTGGGGCCGCGCGAAAAACACCTCGGCTGGCTGGCCAGCGTCAAAGGGCTTTATCTCTTTACTTATCCCTTTTGGATTCACGACTATAAAGCCGTGTTTGGCTTCAAGACCGCGTTTCGGCTCTTTCATACGCTGCGACCGAAGGCGATCGCGCGCAAGAACCGGCAGCCGCGTCCGGCCAGCACCGTCACCGGGTTGACCTATTTTGCCGTCGGTGCGGCGATTCTATTGGTCCCGAACCGGATCTTCGAGGCCTTGCGGCCTTGGGCCTATCGGCTGGCCAAGGCGGGCTCATGACTCCGCGTATTGCGCTGGTTGCCGACTTCCATCCCGAGCGTCTGGGCGCATCCTGGGAACGCGGATTGTTGGCCCAGGGCGTCGACGTCTTTCCCTTCGATGTGCGCCACGCCCAGCAGGCGCTCGGCCTGGTCTTGAAGAATCGGGTCACGCGCCGGATTACCAGTCAGGCCTATTCCATCCGTCGCTGGGCGGCTCAGCGATACAATCGAGCGATCGTCGACTTCGTCCGCGGCGTACGCGCGCCGATCGTCGTTTTTCACAACGGCGATCTGGTCTTTCCCGAGACGGTGGAGGAGCTGAAAGGCGCCGGGGTGCGTTGTGCGTTGTTTCACGCGGACAATCCCTTGCCGCCGTTTGCCAATCGGCCGGAGACCCTGCCGCTGGCCCAACGCATGGACGACTATTTCGTCTGGAGTGAAAGGCTGGTCGTCGCGCTGCGTGGGCATGGCGTGGCCGGCGCGGCGTTCTTGCCGTTTGCCTGGGACGACCAAGTATTTCCCTATGCGCCTCCGCCGGCTGATCCCTGGCCGGGCGTGCTCTTCGTCGGTGGCTGGGACCGTGAGCGCGAGGAGTTACTGGACGAGCTTGCCGCCGCCGTGCCGCTCAAGATCTATGGCCCGAGTTATTGGGGCGAACGCACGCGGGCGAAGAGTCGGGCGCGGCAAGCCTGGACCGGTTCCGAGCTACGTGGCGCGCCGGCCGCGACGATGATTCGTGAATCGGCGATCTCACTCAATATCCTGCGAAATCAACACGTCATCGAAGGCGTTCCGGACGGGTTGATCATGCGTCATTTCGAAGTGCCCGGTGCCGGGGGATTTCTGCTGTCGACCCGTGGTGGCGGCGCGACGCGCTTGTTTCCCGAGGGCGAATCGGCCGCCTATTTCTCCGACGTGGGAGAATGCATCGCACAGATTCGCGACTATCTGGCCCAGCCCGAAAAGAGAAGACAGATGATCGCGCGTGCCCACGAGAGTATTCGCGCGGCACATACCTATACGCATCGGATGGCAGAGCTTCTCGTCAGCTGGAAAAACGTGATTTGAGACGGAGAATGGGCTTTTCGAGATATATCCAAGACAGGGCGCTGAGAACGATGGTGGCCATGATTTCGAGCCCAATGGCCACGAAGGTAGCGGCCGAATGAGACATCGGTAACACGCGGTAAAGCCCCGGCCGCAAGAGTGATTGCGAGACCACGAAGATGGGTTGATGGATGAGATAGGCGCAATAGCTCACCGTGCCGAGCGCCGCGAGCCAACGCCATTCCAGCCAGCCAGCGGGCCGTTTTTCTTCGACGGCACGGAGCACGCGGAGCACGCTGGACGCGAAACCGATGGAGATAAAGGTATGGACCCCACCGAATATCGCGATTCGCAGACCTTCAATGGCGTGCTCGGGGTGGTTGGAGCCGATCCAGAATGCGCAGCCGATCCCGACGCAGAGCGCAGGCGGGCCGATGCGCAGGATCGCTGTTCGCCACGATGAAGGGGCGCTGCCCAGGAGCGCCACCAAGGCACCAAAGGCCAGCCCATCGAGTCGGAACGGCGTGTAACTGTGGATGGCATGTGGCGTGACGCCAGCGACGAGCGCGATGACGCGCAGCACAGGCGATCCGACGATGATGGCCGCGACGAGGAGGCGGAACGTGCGCGCCGAAAGCGCGATGACCAAGACGGGCCACAATAGATAGAACTGTTCCTCGACGGCCAGCGACCAGGTGACGGTGAGCGGCCAAGGTTCGAGCGCCGCCGGTACGAAGTTCTGTATCAAGGTGGCCCAATACCAAAACCAGTCCTGTATTGGTGGGATGGGTGGGACCGCGGGTAGTCGAGGTGCGACAGCGACGGTGAAAATCAAGAGCAGCAGATAGAGAGGCCAGATCCGGAGCGCGCGTCGCCAGTAGAAATTGCGTAGGTTGGGGCTGTCTTTTTGCTGGAGCAGAATGCGGGTGATGAGAAAGCCGGAGAGCACGAAAAACAGATCCACGCCGATCCAGCCGGTGCGGGCAACGGGCCCGAGCCATCGCGCGCTCATCAGCGCGTGAAAGAGGATGACCATCAGCACGGCCAGCCCGCGCAGACCGTCGAGTGCCCGCAGATGCGTCATCGCGAGAACCCGTTGCATGGCATCGCATGACTTTACACGAGGCCGCTGCCGGACATGGTCGCTGGCTGCTCGTAGGGGGTGTCGAGCTATCGGAGGTCGATTCGACGCAGGCAGGTCGCCGGGGCGTCGAGGGCCGGCTCGTAGGAGCGCGCGAGCGCAGGATGACGCAAGAGCGCTCGCTGTCCAAGCTTCCACGCCCCGAGGTGGAGCAGTGCAGCGTCATCGAGCGTGGCCATCGCGGCGAGTGGCCTATCCACCACGAAGTTCTCGCAGATCCACACGACATCGTGTTGTGCGATGACGTGCTTCGCATAGCGCGAGAAGATGAACGCGTCGTCGAGCACTGTTCCGGC
>Ga0123338_10000947_pt1 | contig 28651 bp, 34 predicted proteins | sample grotaG_FD_89793 | JGI IMG/M metagenome (GOLD analysis project Ga0123338, IMG submission 89793) | Glacier valley bacterial and archeal communities from Borup Fiord, Nunavut, Canada, to study Microbial Dark Matter (Phase II) -... | ecosystem: Environmental > Aquatic > Freshwater > Ice > Glacier ...
CCTGCTCCGTCGGAGTGCCCCGATCGCACGGGATCTCCTCGACGGTACAGGCGTTGGTGGGGTGGTCAACTTTTCGGTGATCGAAAGGCCTCTACGTGGTCAACTTTTAGAGTACCGAACACAACGGAATCGTGGGGCTGACGGCCGTGGCCCTCATGCTGATCCATTCGGTCTGGGCGACCGCGGCGCTGGTCTTCAAGCAGGAACGCGTCCTTCGCAGCTTCCACCGCTTCAGCATTCACGTCTGGGCGCTATGGATGGCCGCGCTGCTCAGCGGGATCGTGCTCGTGGCGCTCAGCCTGGGGTAGGGGCACTGCAAACGAGGAAGCGGCCTCAGCGGTCGAAGCGCTGCACTTCAAACTCGGACTCAGGCATCACTTGGCGAGTAGATAGATGCTCAGCAACGTAGACAATCCCGAGAGGCCGAGTGCGACAACGAGCATTGCTCTGTAGGTAGCGATCTGCTTCTGCGCGACTTGCGTCGCTGCCTCGATGCCCTCTATGGCAAGCTGAAGCTTCTCAGCCAGAACCCGAATGGACGCAGCGTTCTGGGTGGCTGCTGCCTGCAATTCCTCTATCTGCCTAGCGATGACGGGATCGCTCTTGGCGATTGCTGCGGGCTTCGCGGTGAAGGCAGGAATCGCTTCTTTGGCAATCTGCGCCACATACGGTGCGACTGCTTTGATGATTGAACGAATTGGCAATGCCATGAAGCCTCCTAGTGGGTGTGTTCCGCCTAACGTTGTTGTGCATGAGCGGCGACCCATGTCGGTCATCACTCTAGCGCTTGCGCCGTCAGTTGCGCTTGCTTAGCGCACCTTGGGACTGCTTTGGGAGCTTCACCAGCGCGGCGAAGCGTGTGCGACTGATCGACTGGTTCGCCTTGAGGCGCGAACCCGCAGCCGGATCGGGACTGAAGCCGCGGCTCAAAAGCAGAAACGCCCCAGTCTGTGAGACCAGGGCGTTTCGAGTTTCCATGGTGGCCAGAGACGGACTTGAACCGCCGACACGGGAATTTTCAGTCGGCGAGTTTCCGCAGTTCGGGCCAGCAAAAGGAAAGCGAATGTCACGCATGTGTCATGCGGCAAGGCAGGACGCATCAAGATCGGAAATCCATGGTCGAGCCCAGAGGAGCTTGGCGTCCGGTGCTTGGCCTATGCGGGGACAGCGTTGACCAGTTCGGCTGACTCTCCGGAGACGGCGGCTGATGCAGTCTCGGGCTCATCATCTTCAAACGCGTCTCCCATCATCATTCTGTAGTGTCCGCCATGGTCTGACCTCTCGAAGATCCTCCGGAAGACGCCCAAATAGGACTCGACCGCCGAGTCGTCAATCGAGACGTACAGATCATCGTAAGCAGAATGCGATCCGTCATTCACCCACGAGAACAGGGAGTTGCAGATCAGCCTCTCGCGACCCTCGAACATTCCGCAGATTCCGTCACTGTTGACGCCCCCCAGGATCTTGAAGTAGTTCTCCAGAATCCGTCGCAGTGTGTTCTGGATTGTGAGACTGGAGCGGTCAGGATCCCGCACTTCACCCCACAGCAGATCATATGAGGTCTTGATCGGGTTCGAGGCACACTGCTTCAGATTGGACGCGAGACCCGGCTTTCTGACGAGCCAGAATGTCTCATCCTTCAAGGGTACCGCCTGACGCTTTGGGTTGTAGCTGACCTCCTTGTGAAAGTAGACATTGTGCGTGAGGATCAACACCTGCTTCACGTTGCCTCTGCGGGTGCGGACATCGTCGAAGAGCCCCTTTATGAGGCTGCTCACAATGAAGAGGATATCGCTGTCGAGGCTCGACACCGGATCATCAATCACTACCACTCGATCGGTGGTCATCCCGGCTTCCGAGTTGTTGCCGCGAAGCAAGTGATAGAAATACAGGAACGTGACAAAGGTCTTCTCCCCCTCGCTCAAGGTGTCCTTCGCGTCCGCCCCGTTCGGTCGGACCAGCTTGTAGCATTTATCTGCTACCGCGAGTGAGAATCCTCTGAACCCAAACGACAACAAGATGGCGTTGATGTCGTCAACCGTCGGCTGGATGCTCGTTGACCGCTTCTCAAGCGAACGCAACTCCGCAACTCTCGTAGCCTTCGACTTCTCGGTGGCTTCGACTTGCTTCGTAATGCTGTCGATTGCCTTCGTTAGACCGGCATGCCTCGCCAAGTAGGCTCCGACGTCTGTCTTCAGCTCTTGGTCCAGAAGATGGCGCCACACTTGCGCAGTCAGGTCGGCCCGCTCCTGTGCCAGATTGTTCGCTACCTTGTTGTGATCGGCGATCAGGGTGTTCGCGGAGTCGATGAGCGAGTTCAGGGTAGACACCACATCCAGAAGGGGCTCGAGAGTGATGCTCTGGCTCGGCTCCCTCTTCTTGTCGGCAAGTCGTTGGAGATTGAGCGACACCTTCGACTCGAGGAGCTCGACCTCCGTCTCGAATGCGTCCACATCCAGGAACCTCGACGGATTGTTGACGATTACATCGAGCTGCCGCTGCAACGTCTGCGAATCATGTCCGTATTCGGACACCAGACGATCAATCGCGTCGCTGTCCTTCTCGAAGCTCTCATCGAAGTACTCACCCAGGCTGGCGGCGAACTCCTCCGTGGTCTTCTGCCGACAGAATGGGCAAACGCCGTCATTCGACTCGAAGAAGCTACGACCTTCCTTGACCCAGTCGCTGTTTCCGAGTTTTCGAACCATCGCCGCGATATCCACATCATCTCTACCGACCACGCGCTTCTTCAAGATCGGATTTGACTCATGCGCCAAGACGCCTACCGCCTCATGTCGAGGAATCCTCGGTTCGACGGTCGGGACGGGGCCGAAGACGGTCTGCGCCCTCATCTCGAGATCGGCCAGTGATTCTAGTGTCGCCGTATTGGAGGATGCCTCAGCCAGGAGCTTCGCCTTGAACTTCTCGGCACTATTGCGAAACCCCTCAAAGGCGCCCGCCAGAAGGGGATCGTGCTTCTGCTTCAGCGACCAGCATTTCGTCTTGAACGTATCCTCCAGTGAGGCGAGCTCCCCCCGTTTGCCTCCGGATCCATCGGCCCCCTGTAGGGCAACCCTCAGATCCACTATCTTGATCCCAAGCCCGTCAACGACGTGCTTCGTCGTCCTGATCAGTTCCGCAGTCTCGATGTCCTCTTCGCCGAGGGTGAAAATGCCCTTGAGTTCAGCGCATTGGTTGTAGTTCTTCTCAACGAAGTCACGGCTGTAGACCTTCGCCTCCAGCTTCGTTCCGTTAAGCCACTTGACCGAGCATGTTGGATAGCTGGCTTCGTCTTCAATCACTCTGCTGATGGTCGTCTTGCCTGACCCGTTCGAGCCGAAGATGAAGTTGACGGCGGACAAGTCCCCCAGTATCTGCGCCCCGCCCGTGAACGTGGCCACTCCATCGATAAGCACTGACTCAATCACACGAATCCCCCGGTCCTCGAACGTAGCGCGAGCTTGTGCGAGCACCCCGAAACGACACGGAATGACCCCGTCCAGAAGAACACCAGCTCAACACGCTGCGCTGAGTTGGTGTCTCCCATGTGGTGCGTGATGCGCGAGTCCGAAGGGAAGCCGGCAGCCTCCGAGCCCTCGGCTGATTCCGCCTGAACCTACCGGAGAACTGTCTCCGGTTCCAACATTCCGAGTTCGCGTCCGATCGCCTCGCACGAGTCGGCAAAGTGATCCAGGTGCTCGTATGAGTGGTTGGCCATCACGATTACCCGGAAGCGGCTCTTGCCCTGCGCAGTGGCCGGCCACCGAACCAGCGAGCAGTGGATTCCTCGTTCGTACAGTCGATCGGTGAAAGCCACACCCAGGTCTTCATCGCCGATGAACAGGGGCAGCGACGGGATGTTCTCCATCCCAAGAACGGTGAATCCTCTCAATCGCAGCGACTCCCGCAGATGTGCCGACTTCTCGAACAGCATCTTTCGAGTGTCCATGTCATTGCGAATGTGCCTGATCGACTCGATCATCCCGCCTGCCATCCCTGCGGGTATTGCCGATGACAGAACCGACGAGCGCATCGCGACTCGGAGATAATCGATGAGCGGCTTCTTGCCGCAGATGTAGCCACCAGTTCCACCGAGCGCCTTGTCCATGCAGCCCATCAGGATGTCGATGCCGTCCGCACAGCCGAAGTGCTCGCCCACGCCACCTCCCCGTTCGCCGACGACACCGATTCCGTGAGCGTCATCGACCATGAGCCACGCCCCGTGCTTCTTGGCGAGTGCGATGTATGCAGGGATGTCAGCGATAGTACCCTCGAGGCTGTAGACGCCCTCCGTCACGATGAGCTTGTTGGGTGCGTCGCATGCGGCGAGTTTCTCATCGAGCGCCGCGAGATCGTTGTGCTTGTAGTAGTAGACCGGTGCGTTCGTCAGACAACAACCGTCGACGATTGACCCGTGATTGAACTCGTCAAGGAAGAGCGCACCGGAAGCCTTCTTCACAGGCATCCCAAGGAAGAACGGCTCAACCAGCGCCTGGAGAATCGAGACGTTCACCATGTAACCTGTCGGGAATGTCAGGCAGTCTTCGGTACCGGTCAACTCGGCAATACTTGCTTCGAGTTCTTCGATGATATCGATGTTCCCGGAGATGACACGAGAGCCGCCCGGCCCCAGGCCGTACTTGTCGATGGCGTCCTTGGCCGCCTGCTTCACATCTTCATGCTCGGAGAGACTGAGGTAGTTGTTCGCACAGAACATGAGCTTCTGCTCGCCGTCGATTGTGCACACTGGCTCAGTGGCGCCTTCGGTGATGGTCTTGAAGTGAGCGTAGACTCCGGTCTCCTGCAACAGCTCCACGAACGGGCCGATGCTCTCGAACCCAGTGAGATCCCCATGGCGATCCTTGTAGAGCTTGCGGAACTCCCTCAGCATTGTGTTCCCCCCTGTAGAGTTGTCCTCGACACGTTGCTCCCCCCGGAGCACCTACCGCATGGTATAGCCTTCCAGTCGAATCACCAAGATGCGGGCGGACACCAGAGCCGAGTGTACGACACAGGGATGCCGTATCCCCGTGTATTTGCTGGCCACAGGCTCGAAGCATGCACCCATGACCCGCCGGTGCTACGCCGCCGCACCAAGATGCCCGTACAAGGCAGCCTCCTCCTCGCCTAGCCACTTCTCGAACTCGGTCGTTGCGACGTCGGCTTCGCCCTTGGTCACCCACGAGTAGATCGACAGCAGGGTGCTCGGATTGCTGTGACCGAGCAGCCGCTGGACGTACGTGATGCTCCTGCCTTGGCCGAGGTACACGCTGGCTACGTGATGACGGCAATCATGAAGACGGAAGTGCGGCAGTCCGGCAGCGTTGCGCGTCGGGATCCACACTCTCGCGTACCAGTTCGATGCGATCACGGGCTTGCCTTCTGGGGTCGGGAACATCAGTTCCAGTTCTGAAGCCGGCAGGGTGGAGATATGGGTCCTCAGCGCATCTAACGTCTGACGCGGAAGCGGCACGTCCCGGTAGGCGGCGTCGGTCTTCAAATCGACCAGTCTGCCGTTGATGAGCTGCCCGCGAATGTGGATCACTCCCCTCTTGAGATCCAGATCCTGGACACGAACTCCCCATGCTTCCGCTCGCCTCAAACCCGACGTGAGGAGGAGTCGCACGAACGGCTGCCAATACTCCGGCGTGCAGTCGATGAGGAGCTTGACCTGCTCGGCGGACAGCGGCTCGAACACCCGCCTCCTCATCTTCGGCAGCGCCAACTTCGTCCCTCCCAAAGGCAGCTTGTCCAAGTTCCCGTGGTCGACGCCCATGCGCATCACCATCTTGAAGACTACGACGGTCTTGCGAACGGTGGAGGGGGCGTAGTGCTCGGATAGCTCACCGATCATGTCGTCGATGTGCCGCCTGGTGATCGAGGAAATGAGTCTGCCGCCGACAAGGGGGCTTCAGCCTTCGGAGCGCCTTGTCGTAGTCCTTCCTCGTGCTGGGACGAACCGACACCAATCCCTTGTGCCACCGCTTCCCGAGCGAGTCGAAGGTGATCTCCTCTCGTGCCGGGGCGGGCTTTGCGGGCTCCCCGAGCCGAAGGCGACGCTTGGCCTCGGATTCGGCCTCCTCGGCATCTCTCAGCCGATCGGATGTGGAGATGTATACATTCTTCTTGCGAGCCGCGTCGTACACGTACACGCGATAGCGCACGCGTCCCCGACCGTCAGTCTCTCGCTTCACGCTCATGATTCTTCCTCTCAATAGAAGAAGGCCCGCCCTGTGGGGCGAGCCTCCGATAACCCAGGAACTGTGGTCTACCCTGCCACCAAAGACCTCCGCTTCACCCCGCTGCGACGTTGCTGTAGTACGTGTCCACGCCGGCGCAACCTCTGGAGAAGAGGTATTCCTGACGCCGGCAGGGTGTAGGTCGCACGACAAGTCGCTCGCGCACTGCCGCTCACCGCAGACCTCACAAGCGGACCTCAACAGACCCGCAGGACAAGGTGGGACAAGGTGACACAAGGTGGCTGATAGTGGCACAACGTGACGAGCATCTCCGCAGGTCAAGACGTATTTTCGTACGTAAGTAGAGCCGAAAACGCGGTACTATATACGTAGGGACAACTACTACGGAGAGACCTCGATGGCCAGATCAAAACAGTCGATACTCAAGAGAGACGAACAGCACAATGTCGTCTACGACCATGATGGACGCCCCGTCGTGGATCGCGTGGTGAAGGCTTCTCGCAGCGACTTCAAGAGGCCGAAACCCTCCAAGAGCGGACCGATCACGACAAGGACCATGTCCGATGAGGAGCGGCGAGAGTGCTACGCACCCGCAGCTCGGTTCATGACCAAAGAGGAACGCAGGCGAGTCGGTCTTGGCGTTGGCCTGATGACGGACGAGGAGAGGGCGCGATACGGATACTAGGTCCAGCACTTCCAACCTTCCCGGGCAGCATCTGGGCATGACGAACACGAGGCGATCGTCGACCACGCCCTGCGAGTACCGGCTCGCGAACAAAGCCCTCCCGCGAGGAATCATGTGGCGGCGCTCTCACACAACCGCTGGGGACTCGTATTCGGATAGGCCGTCAGAAGGTCATTGCCTGCGTGCGCTATTTACCGTTACGACAAGCGGCAGCCATGACCACGATCCCACCCGCTAGATCCACTCCCAGATCAAACCCCTTCGGGGGCCGCCGTCGCAGTGCCGAAAGGCAGCGGACAACGAGTGAGGCGTAAAGCTGCACCTGGGGCCGTCGGTTCGAGAGAGCCGGTAGCTCGTTGTTCATCCGAGACAGGGCGGTGTTGTGCCACAACTCGAGAATGAGCATTCGAGCCATGTCGAACACGGTGTGCAGCACGTTGATGATCGATTCGCCGATGAGGGTCGTCGGTGTCCCGCAGGGATAGCGACTGGCGAGCGCGGCGAGCCCATTCCGGGGTTTCCGGCGTCTGAAAGTTGAATGTGATCGCTCCTACAGGCTGAAAGGCCAAGCCGTCAGAAGGAAAGACGGTCAGGTCAACACGCGGACTTGGAGGCACCTTCCTCTTGACGGCACGACTGCACCAACAGAATCGACACCTCGCGGAGGTTACTAACATGACGAAGATCGACCCCGCCGATAGAGAAGAAATCGATCGCCAGTATGCGTTTGAGCTCGACCGTATGCTCGCGATGACGCTCGTGGGAGTCAGCATCCGACGGCTCGTGCTCGAAGTGATAGCGATGGGCGTCGCCGCTGCCGGGCTGTACGCCACGATGCTGTATGTGGCGCAACGCCTCTACGGATAGTTCCGCGAAGCGGCGCGAGAGGAATCTCGAACCCGAATACGGAACGGATGCACTGATGGGAAGACCCAGAAGCCCCCACGGCTACAGGCTGAGTGCGCTGAATGCCACAAAGCATGCGCTGTTCACCGAGGACGTCTTAACTTCGCGAGGCTCGGAGCGCTGTCCATTCAGCAGCGTGTGTGCTGTGCTCAAGGATGACGAACTAGCAGGCGCATGTGTGCCCGGCGAGCACTGTCCAGCTGAACGCGCCATACACGACGCCTACATCGAGGACGCCCGCCGCACATTCGTCTCCTGCAGGCAATGGCTCTCTGAACAGCAGCTCGAGGAGACAATCGCCGAACTCGCCATCGTCACACTGCTGCGACAACGGCTGAGCGCATTGATCGCACGCGACGGAATCACGAGACCCAAAGTCCATCCGGTGAGCGGGCTGCGGTATGGCCTTGAAGCGAGTCTGGCGGCTGGCAGGTACGCGACGACCCTGGACAACCGGTTCAACGCCCTGATGCAGCGCGTCCTCGTGAACGCATCGGCCCATGACGGTGCGCGACTGGCGCGTTCAGAGTCATGAGGGCCTGCCAACAAGTTGCGCTTACCGGACTGCTCCAAAGTTGAATCCATCACCCCTGCAAAACCCCACCACGACGCCACCCTGGCCTCGCGGGAAGAAGGTCACTGGACCTGCGGCGTCGTCTGGCCAGATCTTCCGAACCTCTTGTCGTGACGGCAGAATCATCTGAGGATCACTCACCTGTCGTGCCCAGTCCAACATTCTGTTCGGATTCCCTTTGTGCCAAGCAGATTGGACGTACACGACTATGAGACCGCCACCGGAATGGACCACCCACAGCGGGTCAGGGTTGGACTCACCGACCATCTCAAGAATCGGAACCCGGGCGAACGGCGCGATGGAGAGTATGTCATTCCCCTCGCCCGACGCCGATCGCAGCTCGAACATCTTCAGGGGCACCTCCAACGCAGACGACTCCGTGGAAAGCCACTCAACCGCACCGTTAAGAAGACGAACGAAATCGCCGCCCGAAGCAATGACCTCTCGCTTCCAACCCCCGAACAGCTTCTTCTCGTACTTCATCACTCCGTATCTCGGAAACTCCGTGGCTCCACTCAACCCAAGCACTCCTCTCGACGCAAATCACCAGAACGGACTGTCGTTCTTGCCTAGTGCCTTCTGGATCGCCCAGACAACAAAGGCGCCGGCAATCAGCAGCGCCGGGAGGCCGACGCATGCGAAATACATGTGGATTCCCCCCCATGAATCAGTGACCGTGGCGGCCACTTGAGTCTCTTATGAGCAGCATACCTAACATGTTAGGTAGAACCGAGTGCTCGGTCAGCGTGTACTCGGTCAATGAACGAGAAGCGGCGGGAGAAGACGCAGACAGACACGACCATTGAGTTTGGTCGGCGACTTCGGGCGCTCCGGATCAAACGCTGTCTGTCGCAGCACAAGCTCGCCGAACTCGCTGGCCTCGACAAGAACATGCCGTCCGAGCTGGAGCGTGGCTACATTAACCCGACACTCGAGACGCTGTTGAAGCTCGCACGAGCACTCGAAGTCGATACGAACGACCTGATCCAGGGGACACCGTCACCCGAGTAGATGCGCCGCCAACCCCGTGGGCCTCTGCCCGGCCCAAGCCCCCATCAACACGCAGAGCGACAAGGACCATCCATCTAGAATCGGCATGCATGAACCACCGCCGATCAAGGAGATGGAATGAGCGCTGATTCCGAGAACCCGCCCAAGACTCATGTCGTTGGCGAAGCACTGCAAGCAGCCATGGCCGAACGAGGATGCGACCTGACTCTCGAAGAGAGCCGACGCTTTGCGATCACCTTGATCGATCTGATAGCCAGCGGGCTGCTGGTGGCCGACATCCCTGCCGCCGGCTCCGATACGAGCTCGTACCCTATCCACTGCGGTAGCGAAGAAGCGGCCACCCTCTAGATCAGGGATGACCGCCTTGAGAACGAATGCTCACAACGTGCGGATACTCGGATAGCTCTGCGTGCAAGGCTCTTCAATGTGTCCGAGCTAGAGAAGCCGACTTGAAATCTCTGCTAGACGCCAAATCGATGGAGTCACCTAAGATTCTTCGCAATGTAGTCAACAATGCCCTCAAGCCATTCATTGGCCCGCAAAGTCCTTGATGAATAGGGTGAAAACTGCATTCCAAGATCGGTCTGCCACCAATCTCCCCCGACGTTTTCGACTATTCCCATGCTTTCAAGAATCTTGTTGAGTTGCTGAGAGCTCCGGATTTCGATTCCGTATTGTGATTTGAGCTCGCGAATCACCTCAAAGTTCCTCAACATCTCCGCTAACTCCCTGTCTCGTGTGTCTAACGTGGTGCGCATGAGCGGCGGCCCATGCCACACAGGTCAACTCTGCCTCGCGCCGTCCGCTATGCGCTTGTTAGTGATCGCCCCACTACCCTCGCGTGTGATGACTTGTCGAGCAAGATTCTGTCCGGCAATCGGTCTAGCGCATGCGAGCCAAGCGTTCCCGATTCTCATCTGTGGTGATTTCCCAGATAGTGTCGTCGGGATCCTCGCCCAACTCAACGGCGATCTTCTCCAGCGCAGGAGACGACACCGCGCCCTTCTTCCCGACAGCCATGGCCCAATGAGATGGGAGCCCCACGATCCGACCTACCGAACTCATTGGGGTCCTACGCTGAGCCCAAAAGGCCCGCCAGCGAGTAGCGTCCACGGGAACCGTGTATGGGGTCGTCGCAGGATCAGTCTCGTCAACGGTCAGCTCGTCGACGAACGTCGTCTCGGCTTCGAGAGCGCGAACACAGTCGAGTTCGCTCCGCAGCTTGCTGATTCTGACGTCTTGGTAGCGTCGAGCGTTGATCAACGCCTCGAGCTTCTCGTACTCACCTCTTTCCAACAGTTCCAGACCGAGCTGATAGTCGCGCTCCTGTAGTTCCTCCGACTTCTTGCTGGCCTGTTGCTCGAGAGAATAGCTGTCTTTGTAGAAGTCCAGCTGCCAGAATATTCTCTTCGCCTCATACGCGTTGTCAGCTGAATCACTAGCCAGTAGCCGGACTGCTTGTTTGTAGAAGGGCTCTTGGCCGAAGGGAATCCCTGGCCCGTCCCTCGATATCAGCTGACCATTTCCGAAGTAGGTTCTCTTCACTGCATCCCCCCGCCTTGCGTTTGGCCCGGCGTTCTCGACAACAAGGGTCAATCGCGCTCAAGCGTCAACCGGCCCCAGCCGCATCACTAACAGCGCATCAACAGACTGTGTAACACATCTCCGGCATACGGGCGTTGGAAATCAGCTGGCAACCCTCCCTCTGTCAGGATAGCCCTCCATACCAAGCAAGCAGAACGGGCCGCCACCCGAACATGACGACCCGTTCCAGTGCATGTGAAACGGAGAAACGGCCACCCCTAGATCAGGGATGACCGCCTCATGGATACCAGCCGACCGGTACTACTTCACCGTCACGTAGTCGTACCCGCTCGACCAGGTCGCAGCATGTCCGCTGTCAGCGGGTGAGTATGCACGAAGTCTCCACTTGCCTGCATATGGCAGCCGAATCGAGCGAGCGTACTTCGTGAAGCTGGAGCTGTTGTACGCCTTGGCGTTCGAGAAACCGTAGCTCCTCCACTTGCCGGAGACATATCGGTACTTGTAGATGCGCACCGGATACGAGCCTGCGGTGTGACGTGGCTTCAGCGTCCCGTACACCGTGTAGGACCTCGCCTTCGACATCGACGTCGGCGCGACCGGGTTTGCCAGGTACGTCTTTGGAATCACCGTCTTCACTTGGCTTGTGCTGCCTTGAAACAAGTCCCCCTCGGCAATGACCATCTTGAAAGCCGTACGCACGGTGATCGGTTCGGCATATGACTTAGCCGGATTGCTCGTTCCTGCGAGGGTCGCCCGGCGACTCCACGCACCCCCGTTGACTGACCTGTATACATCCACTGGTAGTGCGAGTTCGGATGCCACACCTTCTCCGTCACGAAGAGTGCAGGAGACGCCAGCACGTTGTGCGTAGTTGACCGCTTGGCTAGATGAGCCGTTGAGTGTCAGGGCCGTATACGGAACCCATGAGACGAGAACACTGTCATCGATGACACCCGATCCGCCTGGTGCCCAAGCATCGACATAATATGTGCCGGAGTACGGGGCCGTGTAGGTGAGCATTCGGAAGCCATCTGAATCGGTGTCGTGAGCGTCCAAGGGAGTATTGGAGTCAACGCTGTACGCATCGGGAGCGAACAGATCAAATCCTAGATTCCCATACAGAGAAAACGCATAGATCTTGTCGCCAGGCTTGAGAACCACTTTGAAGACCGCATCGTTGGCGCTGTCGTTGTCCGCATCGAGGGTGACCGGCGCCCACTCGTAGAGATGGGCCCACTCACCAGGAATCTCGTCGACTGCGGCAACCGCACCGGTTACGCCTGAGAACACAACAGCTACAAGAAGAGCACCCATAAGCAAGAGCCTAAATCGACGCACAATAATGCCCCCTCATTCCGGCCAGTCCACGAATCACTGGCGCCCCCGATATCCGAAACTCAGTGCTATTTCACTGTCACGTAGTCGTAAGCGCTCGACCAACGCGCAAGGTGCTTGCTGTCGGCAGGTGCATAGGCCCTGAGCCGCCACTTCCCCTTGTAGGCAAGCCTCATCTTCACCGAGTACTTCGTGTAGCTGAAGTAGTTGGACGCTTTGGCGTTCACATAGCCGTAGCTCCTCCAGTGGCCCGAGACGTAGCGATACTTGTAGATGCGCACCGGGTAGGTGCGAGCCGCATGTCTCGGCTTCAGGAGGCCATAGACGGTGTAGTATTTCGTCCGCATCATCGTCTTGGGGGCCACAGGTGTGCCCAGGCTCACCTTCGTCTTCGCTACAACCGGTCTCAGGATCGTGAAGCTCACGGTCTTGTGTGACTCCACGTTGCCGGCGGCGTCCACCGACCAGAACTCGAGCGTGTGAGAGCCGATGGCCGAAGTCGAGATCGACGTGCCGGCGCTCTGTACGCCGTCGAGCTTGTAGTACGTCGCGGCTACACCGGACGCTGCGTCCATAGCGGTCAGCCTGATCACGGCGGCACCGTGGTAGGCAGCTCCAGCATCCGAGGCGGTCATCGGCTGCGTCTTATCGATTCTGAACTGATGCGTCGCTGACACCCGGTTGCCCGATGTGTCCATAGCAGTTGCCGACACAGTGTGGATGCCCTCAGCCCCCACTCCGATGGAACCCGGCACTCCATCTACTGAAAACTCGAACGCCTCTAGATCGGTATCAGCACATGCGACGCTAGGCGACACTGGCACGGAGGTGATTCCGGACGAAGGCAGTCCTGCGAAAACTAGTGCGGGAGCCTCCAAGTCGAAGTGCGGACTGCCAGATGACGGACCGTTTAGCACTGGAAGATACGGAATGAAGCTAGGGCATCCCAGATCGTCGGTCCTGTCGAAGATATATCCGGGGATCGCCACGATGTCCGTTGTCGGCCAGTAGTTGCCGCGTGCGTCAATCGTCGCCGCTGCGTCCCCCAGCGTGAGACGGACCAGGCCGGAACCTGCGATAGGCGGATAGAGAGTATTCCCCGTCAGCTCCACGGTCGAGAACTCGCTGGTAGGCCATCGACCTACCGCCCAGCCGTACGACCCGTAGAACACGTTGTCGCGAAAGTAGACGCTCTGCCCCGCAAATACGGAGAGAGACCACTCCGGCGTCCCGCGAAAGATGTTTCGCTCTATATAGCAATCGCTGCTGGGATTGTTGATCATCATGACTGTATTGGGCGCAACATCCATGATTCGGGAGTCACTTAAGTTGACGTTTCCAGCGTACGGTCCAGGAAGAAAAGCACCGCCCGTGACCATACAGAAGCGCATTTCCACGCGGGCCTGGACCGGTGCAGCACTGAGGTACTCAAACTTGATGGTCGTTTGGTCGAATGCGATTCGAGAATCGGCCCGACCGATCGCCGCTAGCCCGCCCCAAACCCGAATAGATCTGCCTTCGCCAACGACATGCACGCCCGGCTCGACGGTCAGCGTGCAACCCTCAGCAACCTGAACATCAGAACCGAGGATGTAGGGCGACTGAGCAGTCGTCCACGTGGTGTCAGTGGTGAGAATGCCTCCGACAGGAGTCGAGGCCAGAGCAAGTGAAGCGCCCCCAAGAATGAACGACAGAGCAAGAAGACTGAGCGCAGTGAGTCGCTTCAGTAGTCGCATGATGGCTCCCCAAGGTCATAAGCTACATAAACTGATAGTAGACCTTCTCCGATAGTCACGGGCATTCCGCTTGATGGACATCGGCAACGACCCTGATGCGTCTTCAGGTTCGTGCTGCGCCTCCCATGCCCGGAGGAAATGCAGACGCGACGCAGCGCTCCAAGAACGACCAGAATCCATTTGTTGCAAGAGCGTCTACATCAGACCCAGATCCCGAAGCGATGCGTGCTCATCACCCCCGATTACGACGTGATCGAGAACCTCGATGCCGAGAACGTCGCCGGCCTTCACGAGACGGCGGGTCAGCTGAATATCGCAAGAACTCGGCGTTGGATCGCCAGATGGATGAAAATGACAGGCGATTACACTGGCCGCACCATTCTGGATTGCATCCCGAAATAGGATCGACGGACTGACGATTGAGGCGTTGATCGATCCGCTCGAGACGGGGATGACTCTCAGAAGCATGTTCTTCGTGTTCAGAGCGAGTGCCCAGAAACGCTCTTGATCGATACCGACGCATAGCGGACGCATCACCTCGGCGACATCCTCTGGCGTGCTGATGACGCGACCGCGACGTGCTGCACGAGCGTGAAGACTCCTGCGACCAAGCTCTATTGATGCCTCAAGACGAGCCAAGCGACGATCGCCGACGCCGCAACCCTCTCGGGCGACCTCTGTAAGTGGCAGACCGGACAACCAGCCCTCGCTCATCGTAGCGGCAAGACGAATGACGCCCTGGTCTGTCGGGCGCATCCCGAGCACAAGTGCTACCAGCTCGACCGTATCGAACTGCTCGATGGTGTATGTAGTCACGGCAACTCTCCTTTCGGACGCCAGAAGGCCCGGCCTCCGACTGGAGACCGAGCCCTCTGAACTGCGGATTTAGATTCTGGTTAGGTAGTGTTGCGATGATGCTGCTGGTGGCCGGTCTCGCTCCTAACCCTCAGGAGGCCGGCCGTCTCGTTTGTTCTATGAACCTGAGATCAGTTGCGACAGGTCGGCCACGGCATCACCGCCAGCCGGCGATAGCAGGTGCCCGTACAAATCCATCGTCGTCTCTACCGATGCATGTCGAGCGAACCTGCTCACCACCAGTGGATGCGCATTCGTGGCAATCAATGCCGCGATGCTCGAGTGGCGCAGTTGGTGGAAGGTGCACGGCTCGATACCAGCCTTCAGACAAGCCTTCGTGAGCACCCGGTTCGGAGTGCCGTCATCAAGCGGTTTCTCTGAGCGGCTGAACACCAGACCGTTGATGGGATCCGCGACCCTCTCCCGACGCTCGAGGAAGAGGGGAACGAGTTCCTCGGCCATGACCACCGACGCGTGGCTCGCCGAAGACTTCACGGTGTGTTCAACCGCGCCCCTCATGGAGCGGACAAAGGCGATCTGGCGCCGATCGATCGAGACCGACGACCACCGAAGAGCCAGACATTCACCCTTGCGGGCAGCCGCATACATCGGCAGAGCCAGAAGCAACGACCAAGCGCGAGGACAGGCGTCCAGAACCGCCTTCATCTCGGCGGGAGTCAGGAATCGCTGCTCCTTGCGGAAATGCCTCGGAGCCGTGACCTTCATCGCCACGTTGGTATCGACGAGATCGAAGGCAACAGCCGTCTTCAGCACGGCACGGAGAACTGCCAAGTGATTCCGAACAGATCGCGGAGAGAACCCGCTTTCCACCTTGCGGGCCATGTATCCCTGGATCTCATCAGCAGAGATCTCGGAGACAGGACGCCCGGCAAAGGAAGGCAGCAGGTGTAGGCGAAGCAGTGACTCGTACTCGGTGACAGCTGTGGCTTTCAGCCTCAACGGCGCCACCTGCGTGATCCAGCGTTCGGCGAAATCACCGAACAATACGGACTCAAACAACCAAACCACCCCCAGATACAAAAACGGGCGCCACGGAGAATCCCGTGACGCCCAGCGGATAGAACACGACGCCTGACAGAAGACCTGTCCAGAAGGACCGATGACTTGACCCGGTGCTCTGAATGAATCGAGATACCGAGTCGATCAACATCGGTCCCAAGCGGTACAGCGCAGCGGACTCGCGAAACCGGTTGAAGATCTTCAGATAGCTATATAGCAACCGGATTCGCAAAGGACGTCCTTGCGCTGACCGACTTGAAAGCGAACAGGTCGAAACAGGCGTCGTTAGAACCGAGAAGGGCGATCAGACGAGATCGAGGCGCTCGAGCTCGATGGGAGCGGCGACCTGGGCAATGAAATCGTCTACGTGGCAACCGAGCAGTTCGGTAGCGATCGCATCGGCTGACCAGTAGGAGATGCGTCCCCTGTGAGCAATGACACTCCCGAACCCCTCGCTCTTGCCGATTGCTGGGCCGATCTCACAAAGCGGGACGCGATTCCGCCACATCAGCGCTTTGAACTTGGAGCCGTCGATCCAGATACTGGTCGCGGCCTTTGCCCGAGGTAGGGCGTGGCGTCCATCCCGGTTGACCGCATACCTGCGGGACAGTTCGTTTACGCCAGCCAACTTCGTCGGATCGGCGATGATCGACGCCAACCAGGCGACACTCGGATCCGACGGCTTGAGCGAGACCAGAAGCTCCACAATCTCGTGGTCGGGCATGGTGCGCACTTCAGCGGGAGTCATGATTTCCTCCTTCAGTGTGGGAAGGGCAAGAAACCCCCGAGCCATTGAAGGGCTCAGGGGTTTCCCTAGAAACAGCCCTAGAGACAGAAGAAGCCGCACGGTTTCCCGTACGGCATCGGTGGTGATAGCACCCGTCAGATTGGCTGACAGAGCGTGTGAGACGTACTAGAGAGGCAGCGTTGCAGCCACTCCAGCCGTGGTAGCAGCAGCCTTGGCACCCGTCGCGATGACAGGCACAGCAGCGGCGTGAGTGGTGGCCGCATGAGCAGCAGCGCCCTTGGCAACGATGGCGCCAGAAGCGATATGCCGTGCAACCGCACCGTGCGCGGCAACTCTAGTCACAGCAGCGGTCTTGGCGACAGTGGACGCACCAGCAACAGCCGCATGACCGGCAGCAGCGTGACCAGCAACGTGACCGGTAGCTGCATGGCCAACGGCGTGTCCCGCAGCGCAGCAGCCCTTGCGAGCAACGTGGGCGACGACTGCGCCTTTTGCAGCGTGGTGCCCGAACAGGATGGGCCAGTGAATCATGAGAGTACTCCTTCGGATTCGGTGACGGGATCAACGGACTGTGAGGTGATGGAGCCATCAGAGGTGAGCGCGGGGAGCTCGCCATCGTCGGCAGGCTGACCCTCAACTTGGACCGGTACGTAGCCGGCAGCAGCCCATGCACCCCTCGCCTCGGTTGCCGCTTGGACAACGAACTCAAGAGCATTCCCGAACGCAGATACCTTCGAGAGCGCCCCATCGGTCGCATTCAGCTGCTCGGTCCTGGACCGCACGCCATTGCGCACGGACGAGGTGATTGACCCCAGCGTGGACGCGAGTGCCTTGGCGCCCTGATTGAGCTTTAGGCCAAGGAGTTCGCCCGCAGGATCGGTCGCGCTGTCCTCAAGTGCGAGTGCTACGCCGAGGCTCACCCGAGTGACCGTCTTCGGCCAGACGCCGGCAACGAACCGGACGCTGCGTGTGATCGTGTCGAGCTTGTACTCGACGACGTTCGATTCTTCAGACATGGTCTTTCCTTTCGTGATGGTTGAATGAACGGACGACGCGCCTCAAGCACGCCGTGCTGCCGAACCTCCTTCTCGGTGGATGGACATCGAACTGCAGCATCAGCCTCCTTTCTGATGGGCAGGCGGGCCTCAGAACGCCAAAGAAGCCCATCTCCGTAGTGGAGACGAGCTTCGAGTGGGTGCCCTATAGGGGGTACGGGGCGCGGATCTCAGGAATCAGCGCTCAGAAATCTACTATTGGGGTTGAGAATCCATCCTGGATTTCAGACTCAGAAACCCCTCTTCGCGGGTGCCGGTCGCTTCGCTCCCGGCCACCACCGACGAATGCGCCAGACCAACAGCGTCCTGCGAACAACCTCATTCTTCCCTCGCTACGACGGTGTCGTAGGGTCGTTCGGCAGGTCAAGCCGTCAAGAGGAAGAGCGTTGTCACGCGGGTGTCACGCCGGCTGCGCCTCCGGCTTGCCCTTGGCGTTCATCTTGAGCGCTACATCAAGCGCCTTGCTGAAGGCCGCAGCGAGCTTGTCCCAGTCGATCTTCGCCTCATTTACCTGACCTTCGAGAGCCATCTGGAATGCCGTCCCGAGTGCCGCCGTGATGCTGGCTGCAACCGCTCCGCCGATCAGCGGTCCCGCATAGGGAATGTTCTTGAAGAACTGAGCAGCGGCCTTGCCGGCAGCACCGGCTGCAGCCTTGCCAGCCTTAGCTGCAGCGCCTGGTGCAGCGCCGCCGACCAATCTCGCAAAGTCATCCTCGCCGAAGTCGACGCCGTAGACGCGGGCGATTCCCGTGAACATGGTGAGCTGGATCGGCCCAAGCAAGACGGCGTCGGAGATCTTTATCGGGATTGCTCCAACAGCAGCCGCCGCCGCACTGGCCAAGGCGATGACCGTGTACGCTGCCTTCTTTCGCAGTGCTGCAGACAGCTTCTGGGCAGCTGCAAATGAGCGCTTCTGTGCGTCGGGCAACATCTCATAGGACAGGTCGGCGAGTTCCTCCAGGCCGAACTTCGCCTTCACGCCCAGCCCCTGCACTTCCTTGTCCATCGCAAGAACCGGGACGATTGCCCTTATCTTCAGCGCCCCCTCCTGCCGCTTCATGTCGATGTGCGACATGAGGTCACGCGTTGCGCCCTCGTCGAGACACTTCGTCAGCACGAGGATCACGTCAAGCGACTCGGCTAGGTCATTGATGAAATCAATCTCGGCGGGATCTAGCTTGGCCCCCTCGGATAGCACGCAGTACCACATCAAGTGAATGTCATCGCTGGTGGTCAGCGTCTTCCGACTTGCTCGTACAAGCGACTTCACCTCAGCGCGAATGCGCTTCTGGTCTCCGGCCTTGAGCACAAGACCCTCAACGTCGTAGACGCGGAGCGGCGTGCCCTCCTGCTCGTACAGCTGAATGTGCTGAGTTAGAGGCGCTCCGACACCAGTTTCGGCCAACTCCTCACCGAAGATGGCGTTCACGAGAGTGCTCTTCCCGACGCCAGCCTTTCCGGAGAGCATGATGTTTACGATTCCGGGGCCGTCTATCGGGGCCTCGGCCTCCCTCTTGCCTGCGAATATCAGGTCGATCGAATCCTTGAAGTCACCCAGGATGTCCGGCACGCCGTCCCCCTACTCAAGTTGGTCTCCACGATCGCGTCAGCCCGTAAAGCGTACACGCGATGCACCCTCCGAGGTCGGTCTACCTGCACCCACCGACATTGGGATTGAGAGTTCACAATAATCCGCACGCAGAGCCGACAACGACGCGCCGATTGTCTTGCCGGCGTGTTCCGGCCCGCTTGATTCACTGCGGAGCGTACTTCCCTATGCCAACGACTCATCGCTTGGCCTTGGCGGAAAGAAGCCCCTCCGCCCCTCATCCTGCCCAGAGAAGACCTCCACCCTCGCGAGGTCCGCTACGTTAGTCGGCGGATCTACATTCTCAAAGACCACAAACTGCCCAAGGTCGCTGATCTCGTGAAGATGCTCAAAGAACTTTTGTCGGACTGGTGTGGCCGCGAGTGCTTTCTCGTCGAGCGCCAACGCCCCAAACTTGGGGTTCTTGATTGGGTCACGATAGGTCAAGAGAGGTGTGTCTAGGACCAAGAACCCTGGGTGCGGCAGATTTCTCTCACGGCAGTATATGAGGAGCGCCACCTTGAATGCCGAGTGGGTCACAGCACGCACACCCTTGCCGTTGTTGATTCGCGGCTTCCCATCGATCTCAACATCGTAGACTGTTCCGTCGAAAGACACCGTTCGAGCCGGAAACCCCCACGCCTGCAAGACCTCGAGCACCACGTTTGCGAAATCCTGTGCAACGGTTCTCGATAGCGCAATGCTGGGCTTGTCCTTGTTCGTAGATACCTTGATCGCATCCACTTCGGCACGTCTCTGCACGAGTCTCGCTCGTTGCTCATGAGCACCCATAAGACCACGTACGCCATCTCTGGCAACAATCACCCCTCTGAACTTCGCTTCGTAATCCCCTGATGCAGGCAGTTGCGAGTCAATCGAGCGCTCGACGTCGCGGAGACGTTCGGTGAGCCTTGGCACCTCACTGAGGTGTGCGGCCAGCTCGGATTCCAGATCCGCCACCGTTTGACCGAGATCTGACCGCATCTGGGCAATCTTGCTCATCTCAACCACGGCGGCCTTACGGACCGCCGAGACGTCACTAGGCAGCATCTCGATCGCTTGTGCCGCGAACGGAGCGCCGCACAATGGACACTCATGCTCAGCGAAGCTCGACAACAGGAAGCCCGCCTCCTCGAGCGCCTCTAGCCGTTGAAGATCCGACATGTAGACGCCGTCCAACTGACGGAACCTGTCGGCGTGTACGCGGATCTCATCGATCCGCGACTCAGCCCAAGCGAGTGTCTCCATGACTTCTCTCTTGTCCTCGATGAGATGCTGTCCCGAGGCCCTGAGCTGACTGAACTCCTTCTCAATCACGTCCAACTGTGCGGTTAGCTTCGCATCCTGCTCATGCAAGGCTCCTGCATCCGGCTGTCCCTCAAGCTCGCCATCGATGTCGGCAATCATCTGGTCGAGCAACTCGAGTTTGGGCGTCTTCTCGGCCAGCGTCTTGCCCCTTGGCGGCACATTCGCCAAGGCGGAGTCATCGTAGCCAGTGACGAGCATGCGGAAGACGCCATTCTCGAACGTCCTCTCGGCGTTCTGCCCACCCCACACGGGTGATCTCTCGGCCTGAATGGTGGTCTCGTCCACCAGAAGAAGGTGTGCAAGGGCACGCAAAGTGACTGCCTGCTTGGTCCCCCAAGCGTCCTTCGCAACAACGCGACTCTCTAGGCCAAGTTTCTCGAGCAGGAAGCTGGAAAGGCTCTCTTTGTCCTTGTCATATTTGGCCGCAACCCGATGGGGCTTCACGCCCTCAGGCTCGGCCAAATGCAGACCCTCGTAGATCTCGTACGGTCCGGCTGCCGCTGCACGACAGATCGTGAAGTCGCCATGCTCCGCAATGGTCACGCCTAGCCACACTCTGGAGTAGCCCCTGCTTTCTTCAATATCAGGAAGAAGCCTCTGGCCACCCAGCATGAAATCGAAAGATTTAAGAGCGAACGACTTTCCGGTGTTTGAGGCTCCCCAGAACAGGTTCAGTCCGTCATCGAACTCAAGGACAGCCGGCTGCAATGCCGGCGCAGAGAACGCTAGGTGGCGAAACGTCATTGACTGTTTATGCACGAGCTTCTCCGCCCTGTCGGACACTGGAGAACTCCGTGCTCCACGCGCCGAGTTTCTCGCTCATCAACTGCTCCAACTCTTCACGACTCATTCCGGCGTGGAACTCCGCGAGCCAGGCCGCCCTGCTTCTCAGTGCGCCTGCGTACGTCGATCTCATCATCCGAATCAACGAATATGCATCTTCTGTCGCGTAGTACCCCATGCCGTCCGCATCGGTGACCAAGTCCACCAGGCGCAGCCGCCGCAGCATCACAAGTCCCCGCTCGATCGCTGGGCGTCGGACGAGAAGCTCTCCCGTCCTGTAGGGCAGAGGCGGATGCAGGCTCGCGGGACCGCCGACGTCACCCGTGTGAACCACAAGGTAGTCGAGCCAGGTCAGCAAGGTGAGGTCGCACGTTCTCCCGGACATGGCATCCAAGACCGTGAGCGTCCTCACGGACGTCTCGAGCGTGCTGTTGAAGAGTCGCCCCTCTGACTCACCGGCGGACCTGTTCATGCTCACTTGGACCACCACAGACGTTCGCCGTTCACTAGGTGGTGGCATAGGCCCTGTTTTACGGAAACCCGAATGTGAGTCGCAAGGATACCTGAGACGCCCACCCCTGCAGCCTGTTGAAGAATCGCATTCACGCGGGATAGGCGATCATCGTGCGTCGCCGTTGCGATGTCCGCGACACCGTGAAACACATCGTCCTCTACAGTCTCAACAATCGACGGGTCAGTGTTGTCACGATGAAACCGCTTGAACGCATCGGCATCGTAGAAGCGCTCGCGTTGGAGTGCGAGATGCTCAGCATACTGGCCGCCCTGGGTCAGGTCCGCGTGTGTGGCATAGACGCGTTCGTCACGCTCGCCGTAGGCGCCCACAAGTTGCGCAACATATGGCAGCTCAATGGATTGCACCTCGTCAGGGACACTGCCCTTAGGCGCATCGCCAGCGTCGGCCCCAAACCACTTCATGAGCACCGCGCTCGTATCGTCATCGGCAATCATGTCGTCAAGCGTGATGACGCCAACCCGGGAGAAATCCCACCCCCCAATGAACTCGATGAGCTCATCGGTCAATAGAGTGTCTTGGTTGCTCTTGATTTGGCGCCGGCAATACTTATCCCAGTCGTCGAGCACCGTCTGCCGAAATGTGGCAGGGCTGAAGATCAGTTGCTCAAGCCTACGACTGACGCCACGCGGCGCAACAAACAAATACTGCGCAGGAGCAGTGAAGTTCCCCTGCTGGGCGTAGTACAGAGTCTTCGCAACCTCCACAACACCAACGCCGACCGAGATCGAGGACCCGTAGTGTTTGCACTGGTAGTTGTCCCACGACCCGTCGTGTCGTTCAGAGGAACGAAAACCGACCACATCGCGTCCCATGTCACCGGAGCCGGAAAAACGGTGGCAAGATGCGTACTTCCCGACCTTCAAGCCAACCCAGTCGCGAACGAACTGCTCGAGCCCATCGGGCGTCAGCGCCAGCACACGTCGGTAATACGATTCCCGCACAAGACCCCCCTATTGCGCTCGATCACCACGAGGATACCTGACGCACCACCCGACGACACTACAGCAAATCTAGGGCGCTTGCCGTCGTGCCGTGGACACCCGTGCTGTTTGACCTTGGGACTATCGGTCCCCAGCATTATGCAGTAAGGGGCTGACATCTCCAGTCTGATGACCCACGGTGCCCCTATTCAAGAGATTCACCGTAGACATGCTCCGCACCTCCCGCCTACTAACCTAGGTCGACGGATTGGGGTCCTGCGGTTCCCATCTGTTGGCCCGGACTTATGTCATCCGTTGACCCGTATATGACCCGTGAATACCCCCAGGAGACCCAGTTGGTAGAGCACGAGCAACCGGCGCTCTCGCGGTTGCGGGGCGGAGCCGAAGGCGTAGCAGGGGACTGAATCCGCAGTTCACACAGAGAAACGCCCCAGTCTGTGAGACCAGGGCGTTTCGAGTTTCTATGGTGGCCAGAGACGGACTTGAACCGCCGACACGGGAATTTTCAGTCCCCTGCTCTACCAACTGAGCTACCTGGCCTCGCTAGTGCCTGCCGATGGTACCTGCAGGAGCGCATCACGGTCAAGAAGCGCGCCCGTCGGCGCCCTCGCGCAGCACGTCAGGAACCGTTGGAAATGAAGACGATGACCGTCGAGCCCTTGGGCACCGTCGTCCCGGGACCACCGATCTGACCGACGACCGAGTCCTTGACCTGGCCGCTCCCGCTCCATTCGACAACGACCGCCGAGAGCCCCGCGGTACTGAGCGCTGTCTTCGCCTTGGCGACGGTCTGCCCGGCCACTCCAGGGATCACGACAGCGGCCGTGCCGGAGGGTGGCGCGCCGCGAGACACGAGCACCCCGATGATGGTTCCCGGCGCCACCGAGACCCCGGCGATCGGCAGCTGCGCGGAAACCTGCCCTGACGGCGTTGACGTGTCGTAGTTGCTCTCTACCTGCACTGCCAGACCCGCGGCCTTGAGCGCATCGAGCGCGACGGTCTGCTGAACTCCCATAAGCCCGGGAACGATGACGTTCTGCTGACCCTGGGACACTGTGATGCCGATCGTGGTACCGACCGGAACCTTCTGCCCTGTGACCGGCGTCTGCGAGATCACGAGGCCCTTGGTGATCGTCGCGCTGAAGCCCTGGCTCGCCGTGGGCTGGAATCCCGCGTCCTTGAGCACCTTCTCGGCGTCAGCTTGCTTGGCACCCACCACGTTGGGCACGTCGACCAGCGCCTGCCCGCCCGACACCACGATGTCGACGGCGGTTCCTCGGCGAGTCGTCGTATCAGGCGTGGGCGTCTGAGTGACCACGTTGCCGATCTCGGCCGCGCTCACGGTCTGGGTGGTCCCCACGCTGCCCACCGAGAATCCTGCCGACTTGATGGCGTCTTGCGCCTGCAGCTGGGTGAGCCCCACGACGTTGGGAACCATGGACGGGCGGTTGAAGTAGTAGTAGGCGCCGCCGAGACCCGCAATGAGCACGAGCGCGATGACGACCCATATCCACGCGCTCGAGACGCGCTTGCGGGGAAGCTCGGCCAACGAGAGGTCGTTGGGGAGCTGCTCGGCCACCAGACCTGCGGCAATCGCCGGGCGGTAGTCGCGGATGACCTGCGGGGAGAGCCCGCCGGTACGCAGCCGGGCCACGGCTTCGGCCTCAGGGAGTCCCACCACCGATGGCAGCGGCACGGCCAGGGTGCGCGAAGCCGCAGCGCCGCTCGACACCATGAGCACCACTTCGGCCCCTACCGGAACGCTGTTGCCGCTGGGAGGAAGCTGCCCCGTCACGCGTCCCCGTTCGACCGTTTCGCTGTAGTCGTTGAACACCTGTGCGGCAAGGCCCGCATCTTGCAGGCGGGCCAGCGCGTCCCCTTGGGACAACCCCACGGCCGTCGGCATGTCCGCGTAGCTCGTCGGTACCTCGGGCATCGGACCGCTCGAAACCACGACGATGACCCTCGATCCCGAGGGGACCAGGGACCCCAGTGAGGGCGGCAGTGCTGTTTCGGTGTCGCTGGCCATCGCGGGCCATCCTCTCGCTGTCGCGGTCCCAACCTGGTCCGCGCCGTGGACTCTTACAGTTTCTTCCCAGAACGCGAATAAGCCCGCCACGTGGGCGGGCTCATTCACCATGAAGAAGATCCCTCTGGCTCCGCACGTCCCCTGAGACGCGCGTTGCCATCAATCTGCCGACTCAGTCTGCCAACTGTCCGACCACCCCATCTTGGCGGACCCGGATGCAGGGGCGGTGGGCACGGGATGGGCGCACGGTGGTTCGGATGTGGGCAGACGGTGCAGGCCTCGTGCGAACAGCCCGTTTTCGGCTCTATCCACGCAGAAGCAAACGTGATTCACTCCACGTGCATGGTGCATGAGGCGCCAGTGCTTTCCGAGGGGGGATCTCGTGGACTCACCGGTCCGATCCAGGTTCGATCGGCTGTGGGCTATGCTCGCAATCGCAGCAGTGTTCTTCGTACTCTCAACCGCCGCGGCCATCGCCGCCCCTCCTGAGCCAACCATGGGGCTCGCCGCTTTGCAGACCAAACTCGAGGCATCCCCGTCGGGAACGGTTCAGGGATACCTGAAGACCGTGCTGCACGGTTCGACCATCGAGACGATGCCTCTCGAAGTCCTCGCAGTCACCGACTCCGGCCAGGGTGCGCTCATCCTGTTCGAGGTCACAGGAGCCAAGATAGACAGAATCGGCGGCATCGCCTCGGGCATGAGCGGTAGCCCCATCTACGTCGACAACGCCGGCGTCGACACGCTCGTCGGCGCCGTGTCCTACGGCGACATGTTCACGAAGGGCGGAACCGGCCTTGCGACGCCCATCGAAGCGATGATGGCGCTCGAGGTCAACTATCCCCTGTCCGTTCCGATGCGCCTGTCGTCACCGGTCCAGACCGAGTCGGGCATCAAGGACCGCGTGATCCTCACGCAGGACCCGGCCTCGTTTTCGGCCGACGCGAAGAGCGGCGCGCTTGTCGCAGCGCCGCTCACCTCGGTGTTCGTGGGTGGGATCGACCCTCGCTCGAGCATCTTCAAGTCGTACTCGACGCGCATGCAGTCGGCCGGCCTGACGGTAGTGCCACTCGAGAGCGCTCTCGGTACCTCGCGCGACGGCTTCACCACCGATTTCGCGCCCGGCTCCTCGGTCGCCGCTCTGGCGACCCGCGGTGACCTGTGGGTCGGCGGAATCGGAACCGTCACCTACACCAACGGCTCGTCGGTGCTTGCCTTCGGACATTCCGCATTCTGGGGCGGGGCTTCGAGTCTCTACCTCTCCAACGCCTGGATCGACGGCGTGTGGCCGAGCACCTACGCGCCCTACAAGATGGGCCGGCCCGGTGCCCTGCGTGGCACCATCACCCAGGACCGTTCGGCGGGCCTTCTCGGCCAGGTCGGCATGATGACCGACGAGTCGCCCGTCACCGCCCATGCCAGAAACGTCGACACCGGCGAGGTCGCCGACACCGCAGTCTACGTCCCGCGCGCGATCCTCAACACGTCCTCGGAGGAGTTCGCCGGGCTCGCCCCGCTCGCATCCTCGGTCGCCGGCGGACGCCTCGTCGATGCTGCGCGTTTCCCGGGAAGCGCCCTGGCAAAGACCACGGTGGTCGTCAACGACGGCACTCGCCAGCACACCGTCACCCGAACCAACATCATCGACAGCGGCTACTCGCTCGTCGAAGCCGTGACTGGCGACGTCGCCGAGATAGTCGGCACATTCCAGATGGTCAACGCAGAGGGCGTATCTCACGCCGACATCGTGTCGGTCAACCTCTCCTCGGACATGACGAGCGCGCGTCGCACGGCCCGGGTTGTCGACATCGCCGTCCCCGGCGGGCTCCGCGCCGGTGTCAACGTCGTGAGGGTCTCGCTGCTCCAGTACGGCGTAGCGGCAACACGCACGGTCGACGTCAGGGTCACCATCCCCGCCGGTGTGCCACTGACCGGGACACTGGCGTGCGCGGGTCCCAACCAGAACACGGAGCCGTCAGATGGCGAATCCGATGATCCAAGCGCGCCAACGCCGAGCATCGACCCCATCGCCGACCGGCTGAGCGTGGCCGCCGTCGTCGATCTGCTCAACGCCGAGCCCGTCAACAACCTCCTTACCGTGAGTTTCACGCCGTCACTTCCTGAAGCCGAACTCGACAGGTCCAACGGTCCGCTGCCGACGTTCTCTTCGGTAAACGCGACTGCGCTCGTGGACTACGCGGTCACCGGGTCTAAGACGAAGTCGGCCACCACGATCAGCGCCTCGGTGCTTGCTCGCACGGTCACTTATGGCAGGAGCGGTCTGATCGAAGGCGAGGTGACCGGCGCCGAGCAGAACGGCTGGGTCGACATCTACGGCACGTTCGCCGGTACCTCCACGGAGCGACTGCTCAAGACCGCCAAACTGACCACGGACGGCAGCACCGGGCTGTTCTCGGCGGTTCTGCCCGCGCTGAAGGCCAACGTCAGGCTGCGAATCGCGTATCGCGGCGATGCGGCGTCGCTCGCGTCGGCCACAAGCGCACGCATCAACGTGAAGGCCTACACCGCGTTTAAGGCCTCTCGAACCCGGATCAAGCGTGGTTCGACCATCGCCCTGACCGCGGTCATGACGCCGCGCAGCGCTGCGGGTAGGGTCATCTTCGAGCGCTATCACGGGCACGGCCGTTGGATCGCCATCTCCACGCGCACGCTGGCACGCGGGTACTCGAGGATCCGCTACAAGCCTCCGGTGGGCACCGTGAGGGTTCGCGCTCGCTACCTGGGCGGATCCGTCGTGGGCGCTGACACCTCGCGGATGGTCACCCTGACCGTCCGGAGGTAGCGCGGAGGGCTGCGGATCCAGAGGGCAGTGCCAGCATCGGCCGCGCTACAACGCGGCCGATGCTGCGTCGCGCGCGAGGTAGCCGTTCCAGCGAGCGTCCGCCCACGCCTGGACCTCGGCGATCGTCTCGGGCGACATACCACGGAAGCGGCCCTGGGTCGCGACGTAGTCGGCGACAGTGGCCTTGCGACCGGCCTTCGCGAGCGACTTGCTGCGGCCGGTGAGACGAAACACGCCGTCTTCGATCTCATAGAGCACGACGAGCCCGGCGTCGACAGCCAGCTTGCCCAGGGTGACGGTGTCCTTCGGGTCGAAGTTCCAGCCGCTCGGGCAGGGCGTGCTCATGTGGATGTAGCGCAGACCGTGGCGCGTTCTGGCCTTGGCGACCTTGTCGTAGACGTCGTCGGGAAACACCGCTGAGGTCGACGCCACATAGCCCAGACCGTGCGCCTCCATGATGCGGGGCAGGTCCTTGGGGTTCTCGCGCTTGCCCGCCCACGTGGTCGTGGTGCGCGCGCCGGTGGGCGTGGCACCCGAGCGCTGCGTGCCGGTGTTCATGTACGCCTCGTTGTCGTAGCACACGTAGATGAAGTCATCGTTGCGCTCGGCCGCACCCGACAGCGCCTGGATCCCGATGTCGCCGGTGCCGCCATCGCCCGCCATCGCGAGCACGGTCATCTCGTCAGCGCGCCCTGTGGCGCGCAGCCCCGCCGCGAGACCGGCAGCTGCGGCCGCGGTCGACGGGAACGCCACGTTGACCCAGGGCACCTGCACCGAGGCCGTGGGATACATACCGCCCAGCACCGTGAGGCAGCTCGCGGGCACCGCCATCACCATCTGGCCTTGAAGCGCCGCCGTGATGGCGCGGAGCCCGATACCGATGCCGCAGCCGGCGCAGGCACGGTTGCCGGGCAGCACGTACGTGGTCTCGGGAATGTCGATGAGCTTGGTCATGCAGGCTCTCCTCAGGGCTAGGCGTAAGAAGATGAGCATA
>Ga0123338_10000949_pt1 | contig 28626 bp, 28 predicted proteins | sample grotaG_FD_89793 | JGI IMG/M metagenome (GOLD analysis project Ga0123338, IMG submission 89793) | Glacier valley bacterial and archeal communities from Borup Fiord, Nunavut, Canada, to study Microbial Dark Matter (Phase II) -... | ecosystem: Environmental > Aquatic > Freshwater > Ice > Glacier ...
ATCAAGAACGAGCGCGTCGCCAAGGTCAGCGAGGTCCTGACCGAGGGCCAGCCGGTCAAGGTCAAGGTGCTCGGCATCGACGACCGCGGCAAGGTCCGCCTGTCGATGCGGTTGGTCGACCAGACGACCGGCGAGGAGATCGCCGACACCCGTCCGCCGCGCGAGGACGGTCCCGACCGTGGCCCGCGCAGCGACCGTGGCCCGCGCCGTGATGGCGGCGGTGGCGGTGATCGTGGTGGCGACCGTGGCGGTCGGGGCGGCGGCGATCGTGGTCCGCGCCGCGACGGCGGTTCGGGCGGCGGCGACCGTGCCCCGCGCAACGACGCCGAAGGGTCCGGGCGCGGTCCGCGCCCCGCGCGCGAGCCCGAGGGCGAGCCGGTGTTCGCGCCGAGCTTTATCGTCGGCGACCGCGACTGAGGGTGTGCGGCGGTGTCGCTAGGCATCGCGCGTGGCTTACGGTACGTAACTGAGGGGTCGCCACACCGGCGGCCCCTTTGCGTTGGGAGCGGGGGCTCCCATAGTATCGGGGCGGACGCGTGAAAGTCACACCATGCTGAACGGTCTTAATGCGGTGATGATGGGAGGGCGGCATGTCCTTCCGCTCGTCGAGGGCGGCAAGGGCGTCGCGGCGACGAACCACCTGTCATCGGGCGCATGGGCGCATGCCGGCGGCGTCGGGACGATCAGCGCGGTCAACGCCGACAGTTACGACCCGACCGGGCGCATCATCCCGCAGGTCTATGCCGCGCTCAGCCGCCGAGACCGGCACGAGGAGCTCGTCGGCTTTGCGATCGAGGGCGCGGTCCAGCAGGTCCAGCGCGCCTATGAGATGGCATCGGCCGAGCTGAGCCGCGGCATCGGCGCGATCAACATCAACGTGCTGTGGGAGATGGGCGGCGCGCAGCGCGTGCTCCACGGGGTGCTCGAACGCACCCGCGGGCTGGTCAACGGCGTCACCTGCGGCGCGGGCATGCCGTACAAGCTGAGCGAGATCGCCGCATCGTACGGCGTCCACTACTACCCGATCATCAGCAGCGCGCGGGCGTTCCGGGCGCTGTGGAAGCGCGCGTACAGCAAGGCTGCCGAATGGCTCGGCGCGGTGGTTTATGAAGACCCGTGGCTCGCGGGCGGCCACAACGGCCTGTCCAACGCCGAGGATCCGCGGCAGCCGCAGGACCCGCTGCCGCGCGTGCGGGACCTGCGCGCGGTGATGCGCGAAAGCGGCATCCCCGATTCCGTGCCGATCGTCATGGCCGGCGGCGTCTGGGCGTTGCGCGAATGGACCGACTGGCTCGGCAACCCCGAGCTCGGGCAGATCGTGTTCCAGTTCGGCACGCGGCCGCTGCTGACGGTCGAAAGCCCGATCCCGCAGGGCTGGAAGGACCGGTTGCTGACGCTCAAGGCGGGCGACATCCTGCTCCACAAGTTCTCGCCGACGGGATTCTATTCGAGCGCGGTGCGCAATCCGTACATCCGGGCGCTCGAGGCGCGGTCGGCGCGGCAGGTCGCGTTCAGCACGACTGCGACCGGCGACCATCAGTTCCTGCTCGACGTCGGCGTCGGGCGGAAGAATTATTACGTCACGCGCGACGACCTGCTGCGTGCGCGCGAGTGGGCGGCGCTGGGGCACAGCGAGGCGCTGAAGACGCCCGACAATACGCTGGTGTTCGTCAGCCCCGAGGACAAGGCGGTGATCCGCAAGGACCAGACCGACTGCATGGGATGTCTGAGCCAGTGCGGGTTCAGCAGCTGGGCCGACACCGAGACGAACTCGACCGGCCGGCTCGCCGACCCGCGTAGCTTCTGCATCCAGAAGACGCTGCAGGATATCGCCCACGGCGGCGATACCGAGCACAACCTGATGTTCGGCGGGCACAGCGCGTTCCGCTTCGGCACCGACCCGTTCTACTCCAACGGCTTCGTGCCCACCGTTCGCCAGCTCGTCGACCGGATCATGACGGGCGATTGATCGGTTCGCCGGTCCACTCCCAGTGCCACGGCTCGAAGGCGTAGTTGACGAAGCCGAAGCGCGCGGCATTCGCGAGTAGCCAGCGGTATTGCGGGCCACGCGTCATCGCCAGCCGGTTGGCGTCGGCCGACGAATCGGGGCCGAACCCGGCGGCGGTGCCGACCCACAGGTCCATCGCCAGGCCGGTGCGGTGCGCCGAGCAGGTCGCGCGGACGATGCCGTTGCAGTTGGCCTGCGCGGAACAGCGGGCGGCGTCGGCGGCCGGGTCGCGGTAGCCGGAAAAAATCGTCAGCGACCGCGGCTCGGCCACGACTTCGGGATCGCGCCGCGCGGCTGCGCGCATCGCCCGGAAGGCGGCGAGCGCGCGCGCGCGGAGCTGGACCGCCTTCCCGGCAAAGCTTTCGCCCGGTGCGGCCGTCGCGAGCGCCGCGGGCGGCGGCGGCGCCGGGCAGTGCGCGCGACCGTCGATGTGGACAAACGGCCGCGCCGCCTGCCACTTCGCCTTCATCGCGGCGAACGTCAGCGGGTCGAACACGCCGGTCGGGGCGAGGCGGCGGTGTCCCTGCCACGCCGCCAGCGCCGCGGCGAAGGCGGGCGTGGCGACGTCGCATGCGGTGCCGACCTCGGTCGCGATTTTCGGCGCGTAGACCGCCCAGCCGGTTTCCGCGCGGCCGAACGGGGCCCACGCCAACGTCGCCTGCGACGCCGCGTTCGCCGCGACCGCTCCGGGCGGCGCGGGCGCGAGGCACGCCGCGAGCGCGGGCGCGGTGGCAAGGATCAGCGTCGGAACCATTGCACTCCAGGAGCCTTCATGTCGCAGCCTAGCACGATTGGGGTCTGTCGATGTTCCGCCCGCTTTTCCTTGCCGCCCTGCTGACCGGCACCGCCGCGCTGGCCGATCCGCCCAAGCCGGGCAAGGCCGCGCCGACACCTGCCACGAAGCCGGCGTCCCCCGCCGCCAAGCCGACGTCCCCGGTCGCCGCCGCGCCGCCCGCCGCAACCCCGATCGTCATCCCGGCGTCGATCACTGCGACCCAGCGCGCGCTGATCCGGCTCGAGATCCTGCTCGACCGCGCGCACTTCTCTCCCGGCGTCATCGACGGCAAGGACGGCGCGAACCTCAAGCTCGCGCTCGACGCCTATGGCAAGGCGAACGGCGTCGACGCGACTCCCGAAGCGGCGACGGCGAAGCTCGTGGCGGCCGACGGCGACAGCACGGTCAAGCGCTACACGATCACCGATGCCGACGTCGCCGGGCCGTTCGTCGAGCATCTGCCGACCGACATGGCCGAGCTTGCCAAGCTCGACGCGCCCGGCTTCTCGGGCCCGGTCGAGGAACTCGCCGAACGCTTCCACATGGACGACGACCTTCTTAAGGCGCTCAACCCCGGCGTCGACTTCGGCACGGCGGGAACCGAGATCACCGTCGCGGCGGTCGGCAAGACCAAGCTCGGGGCGACCGTCGCCAAGATCGAGGTCGACAAGACGGCAAATGCGGTGCGCGCGTTCGATGCCGACGGCAAGCTGCTCGCGCTTTACCCGGCGACGGTCGGCAGCCAGGAACGCCCCGCGCCCGACGGGACATACAAGGTCCGCACGGTCGCGACCAACGCGACCTATACCTTCGATCCCAAGCGGCTGACCTTCGGTGATCCGGGCAAGGGCAAGCTGACGGTCAAGGCCGGGCCGAACAACCCGGTTGGCACCACGTGGATCGCGCTGACCAAGCCGACCTACGGCATCCACGGGGCCCCCGACCCGCGGCTGATCGGCAAGCGAGAGAGCCACGGCTGTGTCCGGCTGACCAACTGGGACATCGAGCAGCTGGCCGCTGCGGTCAAGGCGGGGACCGAAGTCGCGTTCACCGGCACCGAGCAGAAGGCGAAGACGTAGAACACGATCGTCGATCAAGTGGCGGGTCATCCTGGCGAACGCCAGGATCCATGCCGCCGCACGGGCAGCAGGTGGAAGCGTGGCTCCCGGCATGCGCCGGAATGACGGCATTCAAGTTGACAGGGCGGTCAACGTACTGACGCTCAACACCTGCGGGAGCGTCTCGACGCTGCCGTCGGCGCGGTAGAACAGATACAGCGGGACGCCCGCCCGGTTGTGGGCACGGATGAAGCGGCCGAGCACGGGGTCGTTCGAGGTCCAGTCGCCGACCAGCGTCCGCACCCCCTTCGCCCGGAATGCCGCCGCGACGGCGTGTGAGCTGAGCGGGCCGCGCTCGTTGACCTTGCACGTCAGGCACCAGTCGGCGGTAAAGTAGACGAACGCCGGCGTGCGCGCCGCCTGCAGCCGGGCGAGCTCCGCCTCGCTGAACGGGGTCGCCGCGAGGCCCGCGGGCGCATCGCTGGCCGGCGCGGCTCCGCCCGGTGTGACCGCGGCGATCGCCAGCCCGGCGGCGGCGGCGGCAGCGAGCAACGGCGGCCATGTCCGGCCGAACGCCGCCTGCCGGCCGCCGTACCACCACAGCGCGAGCCCGGTCAGCACGGCCCCGCCGAGGCCGAGCGTCATCCCGCCGACCCCCGCCTGCCGCCCGAGCAGCCACGCCAGCCCGAGCGCGGTGACGAACATCGGAACGCTCAGCACGTGGCGGAACGTCGCCATCCACGCGCCCGGCTTGGGCAGGCGGCGGCGCAGCTGGGGCAAGAAGCCGATGGCGAGGAACGGCAGCGCGAGGCCGAACCCCAGCCCGGCGAACACCAGCAGCCCGGCCGCCGGCGGCAGGACAAGCGCCGCGCCGAGCGCGGCCGCCATGAACGGCCCCGTGCACGGCGTCGCGACGAAAGCGGCGAGCGCGCCGGTCCAGAAGCTGCCCGCGGCCCCGGGCTTCGTCGCAAGGCTCCCGCCGCCGCCGAAGCTGCCGAGCTCGAACAGCCCGGCAAGGTTGAGCGCGATGGCCGTGACGAGCACGAGCAGCCCGGCGACGACGCGCGGGTTCTGTAGCTGGAACCCCCAGCCGACCGCGTCGCCCGCCGCGCTCAGCGCCAGCACCACGCCGCCGAGCGCGACACATACGGCGATCACGCCCGCAGCGTAGGCGAGCGCGTCGCGCCGCGCCGCGCCGGGCGTTGCACCGCCCTTGGCAAGGCCCAGCGCCTTCAGGCTGAGGATCGGGAAGACGCACGGCATGACGTTGAGGACGATGCCGCCGGCGATGGCCAGCAGCAGAGCGGAGGCGAACAGCGCGAGGGTGCCGCCGCCCGTCGCGCCGCGGGATGAGCTCCCCGCCGCGGGCACGGGGCCGGGGCGCGGGTCGAGGGTGAAGCCGGTGACACGGCTGCCGCGTTCGACACGCAGGACTCCGGGGCTGGCGGCGACGGCCACCGCGGCCGCCTTGGTCTCGATCCGCAGGTCGCCGCCGGCGACGCCGACGGTCTGCGGGCTGGCGTAATCGACGACGCCCTCAATCGCTGGAAAGAAATAGGCGCGGGTGACGCCGGCGGAATCGGCCACCGGGACGGCGATGACGAAGCGGCCGTCCTTTACTGCGAAGCGCGCGCCGGCAAGCGGCTGCGGCAAAGCGGCGACCGCGGTCGCGACACGCGGATCGGGCGCGGCGTCGGCGGCGAGGCGGAGTGCGGCGGTTTCGGGGACGCAGATCTCGGCGGTGCAGACGAGATAGTTGAGCGTCACGCCGATCGCCCCCGCCGCCCCGGTCACCGTCGTCACCAGCGTCGCCGACGCGCCATAGACATAGTTCATCAGGCCCGAGACCAGCAGCGTCGCCGGCACGGGGAAGCGCAGCGGCGCGGCGCTCGCGCCGGCGGGCAGGGTCCACGTTGCTTTGGGCGCGAAGCCCGCCTCGCCGGGGTTCGACCAATAGCTGTGCCAGCCGGGCTTCGGCGTCAGCACGATACCCACCGTGCGGCTGCCGTCGGCCGCGGGCGCGGCGGCGATCAGCTCGACGCGGGTATTGGGGTTCTGCACCACGGTCTGCGCAGCGAGCACGGCGGGGAACAGCAGGGCGAGCAGCAGGCGGAGCATCGCGTCCCTATGCGCCCGCCCGCCCGCCCGCGCCAAGCGCCGCGTCGCCGCGCCGGTCAAAGGTCACGAAGGTCACACGAAGGTCACGCCCGCGAGGTGATTCTTTGTGCCCGTGGGGTGCTGTTGCGCGGAACCCTCTGGTCCGATCCGGTTAGCACGGCCGCGCGGCCGTAGGACAGGCTTTTAGGGCATCGCTGTAAACCGGGTAAGCCCCGGCGGCAGGACGACCCAGTCGGGCTTGTCGCGGACGAAGATGGCGATCGTCGGGACGAACTTGGCCGGATCGTCAAGCGTTCCCGCGTACACCGTGTGGCGCACGTCGACGCCCGGCGTACCGCCGAACACGAGGGCACCGCAGGTGGGGCAGAAGTTGCGAACCGCGTCGCTGCCGCGGGCGGACGGCGAGGCGAACTGGCGCGCCGGGCCGGTGATCGTCAGGTCGACGGCGGCAAACCCCATGAACGGCACGAACCCCGACCCCGAAGCGCGGCGGCAGTCGGCGCAGCAGCAGAAGCCGACGACCGTGGGGGGTGCGGTCGCGGTATAGCGAAGCGCGCGGCAGAGGCAGCCACCGGTGAGGGGGGGAAGCATGGGGGATGCCTATGGGCGGTCGAGGAGGGCTGCAACAAGGTCTGCTTGCGCCATCAGTGGGCATTCGCAGCTAGCTCGTTCGCCGAGTGTCCGCAGTCTACGATCAGTTATCGACGCCCCGCGCTTCGCCACGCGGCGACCGTAAAGACATAGCCATTACCCTCGCCGGGGTAGCCGCTGGTTCGACCGCTACGTCGTTTACTCGCCAGCGCAATGGAATTTTCCATGAAGATGCCGGGAGAGTGAGGGTTTGACCGATTGGAACACGGAGCGCTCTCCGGCGCGGACCATTTGATACTGTTTCCAACTCGCCGTACCGTAAGAGAACAGCCCGGCTCGTAGGGTGTCCCTGCTTCGCTGAAGACCAACACGCCCCTGCGTACGGTCATCACTTCCTCGAACTCACTTATCAGATCGGCGTTGATGCCGCCAAGAAGCCATATGTGGACGTACGCATGTTTGGCATCCACGCCTCTGATAAGCGCCCAGGTGCCGCGCTCTTGATAGGCTCCTGCAAGGCTCGCGATCGTGTCTGGAGTCGCAGCCAGCGCACAAGTCGCAGAACCGGCGATCAGTGCTGACACTGCGATTGAGAGCACTGCTTTAAGGGACACTGATCTCGCCTCCGTTACCAAACCGGACGTGCCACCGCTTATGTCCGCTAACCACCAATATAGGAAATGGCGCGAAGCCCGTCGCGGCAAAGCCGCGCCGTCGTCGGACGGGTACGGCGGTGGGAAATCCCGCCGCCCCGCCGGCCGGGCGAAATGCTAGTCGCGCCTAACGCGAAATTCGCCGAAGGGGCAAATTCCGCGTTAGCCGTCGCCGCATTATCGCTTCGAGAACTGGAAGCTCTTGCGGGCCTTCGCCTTGCCGTACTTCTTGCGCTCGACGACGCGCGGGTCGCGGGTGAGGAAGCCGGCGTGCTTGACGACGGTGCGGAGCGCCGGTTCGAAGCGGGTCAGCGCCTGGCTGATGCCGTGCTTGACCGCGCCCGCCTGGCCCGACAGGCCGCCGCCCTTGACGGTCGCGTGGACGTCGTACTGGTCGCGGCGCTCGGCGACGTCGAAGGGCTGGTTGATGACGAGGCGCAGCGTCGGCCGCGCGAAATATTCGGTCTGGTCGCGGCCGTTCACGACGATCTTGCCCGATCCCGGCTTGATCCAGACGCGCGCGATCGCATTCTTGCGCTTGCCGGTGGCGTAGGCGCGGCCCTGCGCGTCGATGATCTGCTCGCGCAGCGGCGCGGCCGAGACGCCGTCGTTGTGGAGGGCGGCGGCCTGTGCCGTGTCGCCCTGAAGGCTGCCCAGATCCGCGAGCGACTGGCGGTTGTCGTCGATCATGCTTCACCCGTCGTGCTGGTCGTGGGGTTGCCGCCTGCGGCAGCGAGGGTCGAGCCGGTGCGCCCGATCGTGTTCTTGAGGTTCATGGCGGCGATGTCGAGCACCTCCGGCGACTGCGCGACGTGCGGGTGATCGGGGCCCTTGAAGATGCGCAGGTTGCGCATCTGCTGGCGGCCGAGCGGGCCGCGCGGGACCATCCGCTCGACGGCCTTTTCGAGGACGCGCTCGGGAAAGCGGCCGTCGAGGACCTTGTCGGCGGTGATCTCCTTGATGCCGCCAATATAGCCGGTGTGGCGGTAGTAGATCTTCTTCTTCGCCTTGTTGCCGGTGAAGCGGACCTTCTCGGCATTGATGACGATGATGTTGTCGCCGCAGTCGACGTGCGGGGTAAAGCTCGCCTTGTGCTTGCCGCGCAGGCGATTGGCGATCAGCGACGCGAGACGCCCGACGACGAGGCCGTCGGCGTCGATCAGCAGCCACTTCTTCGTCACGTCGGCAGGCTTTACCGACTCCGTCATCCGCGAAAGCATGTGGAGGTGTCCGATCAGGTTGAAGCGCGGTTATCGCGTACCGTGGCACGCAATGCAAGCAAAAGCGGGCATTTATCCGGTGGTATCAGGATACCGCCAGCTCCGCATGCGCCTGGAGATGGCCGAGCGCGGTGACCTCGAGCGCCTTGGCGTGCGTCGCGGCAAGGACGACGCCCGGGGCGACTCCGGCGAGCCGCGCCTCCTCCCAGCGCGCCGCGCACAGGCACCAGCGGTCGCCGGCACGCAGGCCGGGGAAGCCGTACTCGGGCCGCGGCGTCGACAGGTCGTTTCCGGCATCCTTGGAAAAGCTCAGGAATTCGGCCGTGACGACCGCGCAGATCACGTGCAGCCCGCGGTCGGCCGCATCGGTATCGCAGCAGCCGTCACGCTTCCACCCGGTGAGCGGATCGGTCGAGCAGATTTCGAGCGGACCCCCGACGACGTTGTCAGCCATGCGTCGCTCTCCGCGTTGCCCAGTGAGCGGTCGCGACCGTCGTCGCGAGCAGCAGCGCGGCGCACGCCTGGTGCGCGGCGGCGACGGCGATCGGCACGCCGTAGACGACCGTCAGGACGCCGAGCGTGAACTGCAGGACGACGAGTCCGGCGAGCGCGACGCTACGCGTGCCCGCCCCCGCGCGGTACGTCACGACTGCGACACCGACCGCGGCGGCCGCGACGGCGTAGGCGAGGGTGCGGTGGACGAACTGGACGCTCAGTGCGTCGCTGACGATGCTGCCCAGCGGCGGCACGAAGCGGCCCATGATCAGCGGCCACGTGTCGGCGGCGTGGCCGGCGCGCAGCCCCGCGGTGAACGCCCCCCACACGATCTGGACGGCGAGCAACAGCCCGAACGGCGCGATCCAGGCCGTGGGACGCGGCCGCGCGGGACGAAGCGCTCCGATCAGGTCGAGGCCGACCCACAGGCAGCCCGACATCAGGATCAGCGCGTTGACGAGGTGGACCGCGAGCCGCTCGGGCGCGACCGACGGCCGGTCGACGAGCCCGCTCGCGACCATCCACCAGCCGATCACCCCCTGCAGCCCGCCGAGCGCGAGCAACGCGCCGAGCCGCCAGCCGTAACCTCGCGGCACCCAGCGGAGCGCTGCGAAGGCGACGAGCGGCACGGCAAAGGCGCTGCCGATCGACATGCCGAGCAGGCGGTGGAGCCACTCCCAAAAGAAGATCCCCTTGAACGCGCTCAACGTCATGCCGGCGTTGACGAGCTGCCCCTGCGGACTGGCGCGGTAGTCGGCAAACGTCCGTGCCCACTCGGCAGCATCGAGCGGCGGAACCATGCCGCCGACCGGGTTCCACCGCACGATCGACAGGCCCGATTCGGTCAGGCGCGTGATGCCGCCGACGACGACCATGGCGAAGACGAGCGCGGCGACGGTGAACAGCCACGCGGCAACGGCGCGCGGGCGGGCGCGGTCGCTCGCGGCGGTGCGGGCGGCGGCTGGGGCGATGAACGGCAAAGCTCGGCTGGCCATGGCGGCGCAGATACGCACACCGCAGCGCCGCGCCAAGACGGCACGCGGTCGCGGCATGGGCGGCGGGCACGCCAGCGCACGCGCCGCTGTTGCCACGCTGCATCGCGGCGGCGCGAACCGGACGCGGCACCGCGCCGGGGTTCGACATCGCCGCCGCAAGGCGCTAACCGGAGGGTTACGTCTGATCACCACAGGTGTGTCCGCAGTGAGCCAACGCCCCGTTACCCCGCTTCTCGACCAGGTCGACGTCCCCGCCGACCTCCGCCGCCTCGACGCCGGCAAGCTGCGCCAGGCCGCCGACGAGCTCCGCAGCGAGCTGATCGATGCGGTCAGCGTCACCGGCGGCCACCTCGGCGCGGGGCTCGGCGTCGTCGAGCTGACGGTCGCGCTCCACTATGTGTTCGACACGCCGACCGACACGCTGATCTGGGATGTCGGCCACCAGGCGTATCCACACAAGATCCTGACCGGGCGGCGCGACCGTATCCGGACGCTGCGCGCGACGAACGGCCTGTCGGGCTTTACACGGCGCAGCGAGAGCGCGTACGACCCGTTCGGCGCGGCGCATTCGTCGACCTCGATCTCGGCGGCGATCGGCTTCGCGGTCGCGAACAAGCTGAACGACCGGCCCGGCAAGGCGATCGCGGTGATCGGCGACGGCGCGATGTCGGCCGGCATGGCGTACGAGGCGATGAACAACGCGGAAGCCGCCGGCAACCGGCTCGTCGTGATCCTCAACGACAACGACATGTCGATCGCGCCGCCGGTCGGCGCGCTGTCGGCGTATCTCGCGCGCATCTATTCGTCGCGGCCGTTCCTCGAGCTGCGCGACCTTGCCAAGCTGCTCGCCAAGCGCACCATGGGACCCAACCTGCAGCGCACCGCCAAGCGCGCCGAGGAGTATGTCCGCACGCTGGCGAGCGGCGGGTCGCTGTTCGAGGAGCTCGGCTTCTACTACGTCGGGCCGATCGACGGGCATAACCTCGATCACCTGATCCCGGTGCTCGAGAACGTCCGCGACGCCGCCGAGGGGCCGATCCTCGTCCATGTCGTGACCCAGAAGGGCAAGGGCTATGCCCCGGCCGAAGCCGCGGCCGACAAGTATCACGGCGTCCAGAAATTCGACGTCATCACCGGCGCGCAGGTCAAGTCGGCCCCCAAGGCCCCGCAGTACCAGAACGTCTTCGCCGCGCAGCTGATCCGCGAGGCCGCGACCGACGACAAGATCGTCGCGATCACCGCGGCAATGCCGTCGGGAACCGGCCTCGACAAGTTCGCGGCGAAGTTTCCCGACCGCACGTTCGACGTCGGTATCGCCGAACAGCATGCGGTGACGTTCGCCGCGGGCATGGCGGCGCAGGGGATGCGGCCGTTCGCGGCGATCTACTCGACCTTCCTCCAGCGCGCCTACGATCAGGTCGTCCACGACGTCGCCATCCAGAACCTGCCCGTGCGGTTCGCGATCGACCGCGCCGGGCTCGTCGGGGCCGACGGGGCGACGCACGCCGGGTCGTTCGACGTGACGTACTTGTCGACGCTGCCCAACTTCGTCGTCATGGCCCCGTCGGACGAGGCCGAGCTGACCCACATGGTCCACACCATGGCCAAGCACGATTCGGGCCCGATCGCGGTGCGCTACCCGCGCGGCGAGGGGACCGGGGTTGCCATCCCCGAGGTTCCGCAGACGCTCGAGATCGGCCGCGGGCGCGTGGTCCGCGAGGGCAAGACCGTCGCGATCCTGTCGCTCGGCTGCCGGCTGGGGGAGGCGCTGCTCGCCGCCCACGATCTCGACGCGCGCGGGCTATCCACGACGGTAGCGGACATGCGCTTCGCCAAGCCGCTCGACGAGGCGCTCATCCGCCGTCTCGCGCTCAGCCACGACGTGCTGGTGACGATCGAGGAGGGCGCGGTCGGCGGCTTCGGCGCGCACGTGCTGACCTTCGCCAGCGACACCGGCCTCAGCGACGGCGACCTCAAGATCCGCACGATGCGCCTGCCCGATGTGTTCCAGGAGCAGGACGGCCCGGTCGCGCAATACGCGACGGCAGGGCTGGACGCCGCGCACATCGTCGAGACGGTGCTGGGCGCGCTGCGCCACAACAGCGTGGGGGTGGTCGAGGGGGTGCGGGCTTAGTAACGGAGTTTGTCGCGAAGAAACCGATCCGACAACTGGCACGTCTTTCGGTGATCGGTGTTGTTTTGGTGTCATCGCCCTATCGATGATCGGGGCCTTTGGTGGATCCGTGCCGCCGTGGACTTGGATCGGCTGGCTAATTGCCGCCTTTTCGGGCCTCGTCTTTATCGTTTCGATCGGTCGAATGTTTGGCTCGGTCGCTCAGGTCGAGGTTGGTCCCGGTGGTTTTCACTGGGCACAGTGGTCCGACGCCACGATTCCGTGGGCAGCGATCCGGTCGACCGCGGTTCGATCGGTCGGGCGACAACAGTTCCTGTGCTTCAATCTGCTCGATCCAATGACTTTTCCCTCGAAACGGTCGCAGTCGCTTTTATCCCGCCTCAACCGTCGAGCGGGCTGCGGCGACATTGCGTTGTCGCTGACCGGTACTGATGGCAAGTTCGATGATCTGGTTGCTGCTGTTAAGCGCTATGTGGTCGTGGCGGCATAACGGCGAAGGGCTTTATGACGCGTGCGGGCTTAGAGCTTCTCATCTCTGGCGACATACGCCTCGAACACATCCGCCATCCGCCGCTGCCAACCCGGTCCCGTTTCGCGCAAATAGGCGATGATATGCTGCGGCAGGCGCATCGTCACCGGCTGGCGCGCCTTGTGCTTCGAGCGTGTGCGATATACATTTATCACGAGGTATATCCACGGAGGTCGTCATGCAGGTCGCGCGGTGGGGCAATAGTCTGGCGATCCGTATTCCGGCGGCGGTGATCAAGTCGCTGGCGTTGAAGGATGGCGACGAGGTCGATGTCGTCGTTCACGACCGCCGGTTCGAGATCGACCGGCCCGTCGATCGGGCGGCGGCGCTCGACGAAATCCGGCGGTTGGCGCGGCCGTTGCCGGCGGGCTGGAAGTTCAATCGTGACGAATTGTACGAGCCCGGTTTCGACGAAGGGTGAGCGGCTTTCTCGATACGAATATCCTCGTCTACGCCTTCATTGACGATCATCGCGCCGGCGTCGCGCAGGGCCTGCTGGACGGCAAAAATCGCGTCGCGGTCCAGTCGCTCAATGAATTTGCGCTCGTGGCGCGGCGGCGACTGGCGATGCCATGGCCCGATATCAGGGCGTCGCTGACCGCCATCTGTCGGGTCTGCCCCGATCCGCAGCCGCTGACGCTGACGGTCCACGGCACCGGCATGCGGATCGCAGAGCGCTATCAGTTCAAGGTCTTCGACGCGATGATCGTCGCCGCCGCACTCGCCGCCGGCGGCGATACGCTGTGGTCGGAGGACATGCACGACGGGCTCGTGGTCGACGGCCGGCTGACGATCCGCGACCCGTTTGCATGACCCGCCCGCGCGCCGACCAGCACCTCGTCGCGCTCGGCCTCGCTGAATCCCGCACCCGGGCACAGGCTCTGATCCTTGCGGGGCTGGTGTTCGCCGGTGACCGGCGGGTCGACAAGGCGGGGCAGGGGGTCGATCCCGACACGCCGCTGACGGTCAGGGGCCGCGACCATCCGTGGGTGTCGCGCGGCGGGGTCAAGCTCGCGCACGGGCTCGACCGGTTCGGCTGGGACGTGACCGGCATCACCGCGATCGACGTCGGGTCGTCGACCGGGGGGTTTACGGACGTGCTGCTGACCCGCGGCGCGGCCCGCGTCTTCGCCGTGGATTCGGGGACCAACCAGCTGGCGTGGAAGCTGCGCGAGGATGCCCGGGTCACGGTGCTCGAGCAGACCAGCGCGCGGGTGCTGACGGCCGACCAAATCCCCGTCGCGGTCGACCTGATCGTCTGCGACGCGAGCTTCATCGGGCTGGCCAAGGTGCTCGCCGTGCCGCTCACCTTCGCCGCACCGGACGCGCGCCTCATGGCGCTGATCAAGCCGCAGTTCGAGGCCGGGCGTGGCGAAGTCGGCAAGGGCGGCGTTGTCCGCGATGCCGCCGTCCATGCCCGCGTCTGCTCCGATGTCGCCGCGTGGCTGACGGCGCAGGGCTGGATCGTCGCGGGCGTCGAGCCGAGTCCGATCACCGGACCCGAAGGCAATGTCGAGTTCCTGATCGCCGCCGCGCGTTGACGGATACGGCGTCGGCCCGCGCCTCCGTTCACGACAGCGCCCGCCACCGTTGACGACGCGATGGTGCAGCGCCACATCGTCGGCCAGAGGAGCCACATCATGCAGAGCCAGAACCGTATTTTCGAGGACATGTCGAAGATCGCCACCTCGGCGATGGGGACGATGGCCGGAGTCGGCCGTGAGGTCGAGACGATGATCCGCGCCCGCGTCCGCGAAATGGTCGGCGGCCTCGACCTCGTCGAGCGCGACGAGTTCGAGGCGGTCAAGGCGATGGCCACGACCGCACGCGCCGAGGTCGAGACGCTCAAGGCCGAGCTCGCCGCGATGCGGGCGGCACGCAGCGACCATGACGCGCCCGAAGGCACCGGCAGTGCCCCTATCGTCTAGTTACCCACAAGATTTGGTGGCTGTCGTCAAATCGTTGCTTGCTTCCGCGCGTCCTAGCCCGCAGCTTGTGGAAGCACGGCAGCGGAAGGGTCACGGCGCATGACGCAGCTCGACATCGACTTCCAGCCGGCACCCGCGGCGCCGATCGACATGCTCGAACATTATTTCAATGCGCACGGCTGGGCGTTCGAGCGGTCGGGCGACGAGGAGATCACCGCGTCGGCGGCCGGATCGTGGGGCAGCTACCAGCTGCGCGCGTTGTGGCGTGAGGACGAGCGCGTGCTGCAGTTCATCGCCATGCCCGATATCCGCGTGCCCGATGCCAAGCGCGCGGCGATGTACGAGACGCTCGGCCTGATCAACGAGCAGCTGTGGATCGGCCATTTCGAGATGTGGGCGGCCGACGGCACGCTGCTGTTCCGCCATGCGACGCTGCTCGACAGCCCCGACGACGAGGACGAGATCGACCTGACGCTCGGCCAGGCCGAGATGCTCGTCGACGCCGCGATCGACGAGTGCGAGCGCTTCTATCCCGTCTTCCAGTTCGTGCTGTGGGCGGGCAAGTCGCCGGCGGATGCGATCGAGGCGGCACTGCTGGACACCGTTGGCGAAGCCTGATCTCCCGCGGCCCGGCAGCCTGTGGCTGATCGGGGCGGGCAACATGGGCGGCGCGCTGCTCGGGCGATGGCGGGCGGCGGGTCGCGAGGTCGTCGTCGCCGATCCGCGGCTCGGCCTTCATCTGCCGCCGGCGGGACACGCCGCGACCGTCGTTCTCGCGGTCAAGCCGCAGGCGTGGCACGCCGCGACCGCCGTGCTCGGCGAGCGCGCGGCCGCGGGGACGCTCGTCGTATCGGTGATGGCGGGGGTTCCGCTAACGGCGCTGGCGGAGCGGTTCCCGGCGGCGCACTGCGCGCGGGCGATGCCCAACACGCCGGCCGCGGTCGGGCGCGGCGTGACGGGACTGTTCAGCGACGACGCCGACGCCGACGAGCGCGCGCGGCTGGAGGCCCTGTTCGGCGACGCCGGGTCGACGGCGTGGCTCGATGCGGAGGCCGAGTTCGATGCGCTGACGGCGGTGTCGGGATCGGGCCCGGCCTACCTGTTCGCGTTCGTCGAGGCGCTGGCCGCCGCGGGGGTGACCGCCGGCCTCGCACCCGACCTCGCGCTGCGCCTCGCGCGGGCGACGGTGACGGGAGCCGCGGCGCTTGCCGACGGCGACACCGACCCGGCCATTCTGCGCGCCGCGGTGACCAGCGCGGGCGGGACGACGGCGGCGGGCCTTGCGGTGCTGCTGCCGGCGCTCGGTCCCCTGCTGCGCGACACGGTCGCTGCGGCGGCGGAACGCTCGCGCGCGCTCGGCAAACCCGCTATCTGAGGCGTCACTGTCCGCGAGATGACGCGCACGCAGCGCGAGGAGGAAGCCGTGTCCGATCACCTGTCCGCATGGCTCGATGTCATCGCCCGCGACGGCTGGGCGGCGGCCCGGATCGATGCGGTCGCCGACGCGGCGGGGACGACCACGGCGGTGGTCGCGGCGACGCTGCCCGACCGCTTCGCCGCACTCGGCGCGTTCGGGCGCGCGCTCGACGTCGCGGCGCTCGCCGACGCCGGAGTGGATCGGACCGCGAGTGTCCGCGACCGGCTGTTCGCGATGCTGATGGCGTGGTTCGACGCGCTGCAGGACAGCCGCGCAGCGGTGCTCGAGCTGGCACGGGCGGCCGCGCGCGACCCCGGCCTCGCGCTGTTCGCCGGCGCGCGGTTCGGGCCGTCGATCGCACGGATCGCGGCAGCGGCGGGGGTCGACACCGACGGTTTGGCAGGGGCGGTGCGGGTCCAGGCGCTCGTCGTGATGGTCATGGTGGTCGCGCGGACGTGGCAGGGCGATGACAGCGCCGACCTCGCCGCGACGATGAAGGTCCTCGACGAGCGGCTTGCCGATGCCGAGGGCTGGGCGCGCCGGATGCCGCACCGGCCGGCGGCTAGCGCCCCGCCGGTTCCTGTTGCAGCGCCTCGATCAGCGGCCGGTCTGCTGGCGGCACCAGACCGGTAAGCACGGTCCAGAAGCCCGACACCGCGTCCTGCCCGGCGTGGCTGTACGCGCGGGTGACGCCGTCGCGCAGGCTTTCGAACAGCTCGGTTTCGAGCGCCGCGCCCGCCGGCGTCAGCTGCAGCAGGCGCTGGCGCCGGTCGCGCGCGCCGACGGTCTGCTCGACCAGTCCGCGCAGCTGGAGATCGCCGAGGACGCGGCTCAGCGACTGTTTGGTGATGTTGAGCAGGGCAAGCAGGTCGCCGATTGCCAGACCCGGCCGGCGCGCGATGAAGTACAGCGCGCGGTGATGCGCGCGGCCAAGCCCCTGTGCGGCCAGGTGGACGTCGGCCCCTTTGACCATGTTGCTGTAGCCGAAGTAGAGCAGCTCGATTCCCCGCCGGATCTCGGGCTCGCGCAGGAACTGCGCCGATGCTGCGGGAGCGGGCGGCCGTACGAGGCGAAGTCCATTTACGTCAGCCATGTTGACGCTTTTGCCATCGAATGTTACGCGCCGCAACCAATTGTTGAACTAAAATAGCGGGATGATCTATGGCATTGCTCGACCCGGCCTTCGACGATCGTGACGGACAGATCTGGTTCGATGGCGCCCTCGTCCCTTGGCGCGACGCGCGGATCCATGTGCTGACGCACGCGCTGCACTATGCGAGCGCGGTGTTCGAGGGCATGCGCTGCTATGCGGGCAAGATCTTCGCGCTGGGCGAGCACAGCGCGCGGTTGGTCCAGTCGGCGCAGCTGCTCGGCTTCGACCTCCCGTGGTCGTCGGCGGCAATCGAGGAAGCGTGCCGCGCGACCGTCGCCGCGAACGGCCTCGTCGACTGCTACGTCCGGCCGATCGCGTGGCGCGGGGCCGAGCAGATGGGCATCGCGGCGCAGAAGACCAAGCCGCACCTCGCCATCGCGGCGTGGGAATGGGGCGCGTACTTCGGCGAGGAGGCGCTTGCCAAGGGACTGCGGCTCGACATCGCGCGGTGGCGGCGGCCAGCGCCCTACACCGCGCCGACACGGTCGAAGGCAGCCGGGCTGTACATGATCTGCACGCTGTCGAAGCAGGCCGCCGCCGACGCGGGCTACGACGACGCGCTGATGCTCGACTGGCGTGGCCAGGTTGCCGAATCGACCGGCGCGAACGTGTTTTTCCTCAAAGACGGCGTGCTCCACACCCCGACACCGGACTGCTTCCTCGACGGCATCACGCGGCGCACGGTCATCGCCCTGGCGCGCGCACGCGGGATCGACGTCATCGAGCGCGCGATCTGGCCGGAGGAACTCGCGACGTTTACCCAGGCGTTCCTCACCGGCAGCGCCGCCGAAGTGACTCCGCTCGCCGAAATCGGGCCGTGGCGTTTCGAGGTCGGGGACGTTACCCGCACGCTCGCCGACGACTACCGGCGGCACGTCCGCGGCCTCGCCCCGTCGTAATTTACCCCCGCAGCATCGATTTACTGGCATCCTGCCGCTATTAATGATCAATTTACCCGTCATGGTCGCGTTGGTTTCATTGAGCCGTCACATCAAACAGGCATGCGACGAACGGTGGAACGAACCGCCAGGGGAGGCGTACCGCTGGCAGTGGGCGAGGGATTGGAGCGGGCCGGAACATGTCGCTGAGGCAAGTCTTGAGCTGTCTCGCGCTCACGGCGTTGCTGTGGGTCGTACCGTCGATCGGCACGCAGGGCATGGGCGCAATCGGGCAGCCTTTCGCTCATCCGGACGCCGTCCTCGTCGATACCGCCCCCGCCGATCGTCCCGCTGCGCGTACCCTCCTGCGTCGTGCAGACGTCAGAATCGAGGCCGCGCTCGGGTTCTGACGCCGGTTTGACCCGGCAACCGTGACTGCGTAGGGGATCGGCCGCCTGCGGCGAAAGTTTAGCGGCAGGCGGAAGGACGTGGATGTGACGCTCCGCTTGCGGATTCTCCTGACTGCGGTCGTACTCGGTGGCCTTGCGCCGGCAGCCGCGCAGTCGATTGACCCGCGTGTTCTCCAGCAGCTGCAGGGCCAGCTTGGCGCGGGCGCTCTCGCTCCGGGCAATCCGCTGGACTCGGCGCGCGCGACCGATCGCAACGCGCCGGATCGCAACACGCCTGATCGCAACACGAACGATCGCAACACGAACGATCGCAATGCGCCTGGGTCGGTGTCGACGGGGAGCGGCGACGTGCCCGGCATCGGCGGCCGCGTGGATACCGACGAGGAGCAGGCGGTCCGCCGCGCCCAGTCGCGTCAGCAGCTGGACCGGCTGTACATGCCGTCGCCGGTCGAGCGCGAGTTCCGCAACCGGCTGTCGGACCCGACGCTGCGCCAGTTCGGCTATGACCTGTTCCAGGCCGGCCAGCGGGGCACGCCGGGAACGGTCACGGGCAGCGTCAGCGACTCGTACGTCGTCGGGATCGGCGACGATCTCGTCATCCAGTTCCAGGGCGCAACCAACGACAGTCGTACCGTCCGGGTCGACCGCGAGGGGCGGGTCGTCGTCGGCACGCTGCCGCCGGTCTACGCCGCCGGGCGTCCCCTCGGCTCCGTCCGGCGCGAGCTCGCCGCGCTGACCAAGCGGACCTTGCTCGGGACCGACATCTACGTCTCGCTCGGTTCGGTCCACGCGATCACAGTGTTCGTCGGCGGCGAGGTCGACCGACCGGGCCAGTACAACCTGACGTCGCTGTCCGACGTCGGTGCGGCGCTTGCGCTCGCGGGCGGGGTTCGCCGGTCGGGCAGCCTGCGCAACGTCCGCATCGTGCGCGGCGGCAGCGGGATCATCGTCGACCTGTACGGGCTCATCGGCATCGGCACGCCGCCCGCCGTCCGCCTGCGGGACGGCGACCGGGTCATCGTGCCCGTGATCGGAGACACCATCGCGGTCGCCGGCGGGGTTGCGCGCCCCGGCATCTACGAGGTGCGGCGCGGCACGAGCGTCGCGGCCGTCCTCGCCTATGCCGGCGGCTCACTGCGGCCGCGCGGCAACACGCTGGCGATCAGCCGAATCGCCGCGGGCGGACAGGAAACCTTCATCCGCGCGGTCGCCTTGACGGCGCGCGTCGAGCCCGGCGATGCCATCCAGATTGTCGGCGGCAGCGCGGGCGGCGCAACCGGACGCGTCGTACTGCGCGGTTATGTCGAGAACCCCGGCCCGCGCCCGCTGGTGGCGACGCCGACCGTCGCCGACCTGCTCGGCCCGGTCGCGGACCTGCGTTCGGACACCTATCTGCCGATGGCGATCCTGATCCGCCGCGACCCCGCGACGGCGGCGCGCGTGTTCGAGCCGGTCAACCTCGTGAGCGCGCTGCGCTCGCGCCCCGGCGTCGCCCTGCGCAGCGACGACCGGCTGTACGTCTTCAGCCGCGGCGACGTCGCGTTCCTCAATTCGGTCGCGGTCCGTCGCATCGCGCTCGGTCAGCCGAACGGCTTCCCCGAATGCCGCGCGCTGGCGCGGCTCGAGACGCTCGTCGCCGACACGCGGTCGTCGCGCTTCGATGCCGTCACCCGCGGAGCGTTCGTCGTCGAGCGCAACGGGCAGACCGACATCGCGTCCGGCGGGACGCTGCGCGAGGCGCGCGGCGACCAGGGGTTGCGGTCGGGCGGGGAGACGCTCGCGGCCGGGCAGGCGCAGACGCCGCTGGTGTCGAGCGACCGGGCGATCCCGATGTTCGCTCCCGACGGGTCGCGGCTGCCGCCGAGCGCGGAGGAGAGCAGCCGCTGCCCGCTCGTGTACGAGGAGGAGCCCGAGCTGCTCCCCGTGCTCATCGAGAACGCCGTCGCCGTAGGCGGCGCAGTGCGCGCGCCCGGCGCGTATCCCGTGGCCGACGCGATCAGCGCACGCGACATTGCGACCGTTGCGCAGGGGCTCATCCCCAACCTGACCGACCTGACGCTCGACGTGACCCGCGGCAGCGAGGCGAAGCACATCGCGGCAGCCGGCGAAGACGTGCTCGTGTCGACACGCGTCCGGTCGGGCGACGACCTCCGGTTCAACGCGGCGCAGGCGCAGTACGAAAATGGCGGCGTGCTGCTGACGGGCGAGGTGGCGCGGCCCGGCCTCTATTCGGTGCGCAAGGGCGAGCGCCTGTCGGAGCTCGTCGCCCGCGCTGGCGGCTTGACGACGCTGTCCTATCCGTACGGCGCGATCTTCACCCGCCGCTCGGTCAAGGAGGCGCAGCAGGAGGGCATCCGCCGGACCACACGCGAGCTGACGAACGCATTCCTCGCGGTGTCGGCGCGCAAGATCGGGACGGGGTCGGACTCGACGTCGTCGACGGCGGCGCTGATCGCTTCGCTCGGGGCGATCGAGGCTCCGGGACGCGTCGTGACGGAGGTCGATCCACGAGTAATCGCGGCGCGCCCCGACCTCGATACCGTGCTCGAGGCGGGCGACACGCTTTATATTCCCAAGCGGCCGAGCTACGTGCTCGCGCTGGGCGACGTCAGCAATCCCGGCGCGCTCCAGTTCACTGCGGGCAAGACCGCGCTCGACTATATCGGCGAGACCGGGGGCACATCGAAGACCGCCGACAAACGCCGCATCTTCCTCGTGCTGCCGAACGGGACCGCGCAGCCGCTGCGCGGCCTTAAGTCGATCAACGCCACCGTCGTCGTTCCGCCGGGCAGCACGATCATCGTGCCAAAAGACATCGACCCGCTGTTCACGCTCGATCTGATCCGCGACGTGTCGGGTATCTTCGGGACGCTGATTTCGTCGATCGCGACGGTCAGCATCCTCGCGACGCGCTGATCCGCGCATGCTGGCGCTGATCTGCGCGATCGGCGCGGCGCTTGCAGCGTTCGTCGTCGGGCGCAATGCGCAGCCGATCGGGAGGGCGGCGGGACTGCTCGATTTTCCCGACGACGCGGGGGGTCGCAAGCTCCATGCGATGGTCACCCCTCTCGTCGGGGGTGTCGGCCTCACGCTCGTTACGCTCGGCGCGATCGGCGCAACGCTGGCGTTCGGCGACGGCGGTCCGACCATCGAACACGACCTTAAGCGGCTGGCTCTTGCGGTCGGTGCGATGTTCCTGATCGGCGCGGCCGACGACCGCTTCGAGCTCAGCATCCGCGGGCGGCTGGCGATGGCGACGCTGGTGCTCGCGCTCGTGGTCGGCTTTGTCCCCGACTTCGAGATCGCCTTCTTCCGCTTCGACCGGTCCGCGGCGCTCGTGCTGCTCGGCACCGCCGGGCTGCCGTTCACGCTGCTGTGTCTCGTCGGACTGCTCAACGCGGTCAACATGGCCGACGGCAAGAACGGCATCGTCCTCGGGCTCGCGCTGGTGTGGTCGGTGTTCCTGCTGGCCTACCTGCCGGCGACGGTGCGGCCCGTGATCGCGGCGGTCGCGGCCGCGGTCGCCGTGCTGTTCGCGTTCAACATGCGCGGGCGGCTGTTTCTGGGCGACGGCGGCAGTTACGCGCTGTCGGCGCTGTTCGGGCTGCTGGCGATCTATGCCTATAACCATGCGTTCGGCGACATCGGCGGGGCGGATATCGTGCTGTTGTTCACGCTGCCGGTGCTCGATACGCTGCGCCTGCTCGTCACGCGCATCCTCCATCGGCGCTCGCCGTTCGCCGCGGGACGCGATCATCTCCACCACTATATCTATGCCAAGGTAGGCTGGCCGATCGGGCTCGCGGTCTATCTGGCGCTCGCGGCGCTGCCGGTCGCAGGTGCGGCGTTGTGGCCGGGCAGCGCGCTGTCGTGGCTCGGGATCACGATTATCGCCTATCTCGCAGTGCTGGTGGCGACGCAGCGGCGGTGACGCGTCGCGCTTGCGACTTCGTGCCGACAGCGTAGAACGCACACGCGCATTGGGGCGTCGCCAAGCGGTAAGGCACCGGTTTTTGGTACCGGCATCCGCAGGTTCGAATCCTGCCGCCCCAGCCATTTCGCCGTCTGGACCACCTTTGGGTTGAAAACCAGAGGCTTCGACGACCCATCGTTAGCTGGGCCGGGATCGTACCGAGGTACTGTGGCAAGTGCCTGTGGTGAGCCGATGCTGATCGTTCGGCCGCGGGGCGGAGTTGGTGGCCCCGAACGTCGCGCGCTGCCGAGCGGCAGCGCTGACGACGCGAAACGAGGAGGTGCGAACGTTTCGGACCGGCAACGATCTACAAGATAATATCCTCGAGCCGTTCGATCAGCCGCTCGCGGACGCCGCCGAGACTTTCGTGGAGCGGATCGGCCGGGGTGGCCGCGAACCGGTCGGCGGCGGCAAGCGCCCCAAAATCGAGGTCGACGGTCGCCTGAATGTCGACGATGCGGCGCTGGCGCAGCCGGAACTCGCCGGGCTCGATCGCCTCTTCGGGCAGCCGCGCGATCAGGTCGGTCTGTTCGAGGACGAAGCCGACGGCGCCGGGCCCGGCCTCGCCTGCATCATGCCAGACGACGATCTTGAAAAAGGCGCGCGGCACGAGAATGTCCTTGAGCGGCTTGTCGTTGCCGGCGAACACCGGGCCGTTGAAAATCGTCAACCGGGTGTGTTGCGCCTGGCCCTGTCTGGCGATGAAATCTTCGAGATCGCCCCAGAGCTTGAGGTGCAGATGGGTGAAATCGTTGCCCTGGTTGAAGTCTTTGTGCTGGGGCGCGGCGTTGGTGTAATGGAAGGTGTCGGCATTGGCGGCGGCGGCTTCGGAGGCGGTCGTTCCCCAGGCGCCGTCCGCGCGGCGGGTCAGATGGCCCTTGTCGTAATCATTCTGGTAATAATAAGAGTTATCGACCTGCGCCTCGATCGGGATGCGGCCGTCGCGAGCCCATCTGTCATGCGACGTTCGCGGCGCGCTGATCGCGGCAAAATCCACATTGACTGCCGATAGATAGGCGAGCCGGCGTTCGGCGTTCATGACGACCGAGAAACGGGCGTATTTGAGCTCATAGGGATTGGTCCCCGGCGGCGGCGCGATCAGCGGGAGCGGCCGGCCGAACACTGGCTGCGGTTTGACCGGCGGCAACGGGACCGGCACGCCCAGAAAGTCGGGCAGATACCCGTCGCGACCGTCGAAATGCGATGCGGGATCGACCGGCTCGGCCGCCGCGGCGCGGGTGCGCTCGAGCGTCGCGTCGAGCACTGCCGCGACCGGCAGAGCGGCCGGGTGACCGCCCAGGCTGACTGTGATCCGCAGCGGAATATCGAAGGTCAGCGCATTGGCGGCGGCTGGCGCAGGGTCGCCAGCCGGCAAGGACCTGGGCCGCTCGGGCATTCTTTCCTCCATGGGCGGGTCGACTGCGGAAACGGTCGAAGTCGTTGCGGCGGCGCTGGCGCTCGCGCTGCCTGGCACGGCCCCGGCGATGAGCTGCGCCAGCAGGCCGCGCGCCTCGCCCTCCGCTCGGATCGCGCCGAATGCCACGACCAGGCTGGACACGCGAATGCCTTCGTTGGCGAGCCAATGGATTTTCTCGACCGGCTCGGTTGCCTGATCCCAGATATTGCCGCCGGTATCGAGGAACTGGCCGGCCGCATTGGTTTCGGGGATGCCCATGTGGTGGAGCGCGACGACCTCCCACTGATCGTTGAAAACCGGTGCCCCCGACGACCCGTGATCGGTGTCGGCCTGATAATGGATGAACGGTGTCATGGCCGCCGCCGCCGTCTCGCCGCTGCCGGTGCGCAGATCGAGCGCGCGGTTGTCGCGGATCACCACCTCCTTGGGCCGGCCTAGCGGATGTTGGACGATGTTGAGATAGTCGTCGGGCAGCACAGTGATCTTGCCGCCGCCGCCATCGAGCGGATTCCAGCCATACTCGGCGATGGGCTTGCGCCGGTCCGAAGACGCGGCGACTGCGACCAGCGCATAATCGAGCGCGGTATCGGTGAAATACAGCCGGTCGGGCTCGAACAAATAGAGCTGCGGCACCAGCGCCTGCCGGGTGTCGGCGACGAAATCCATCTGCACCGCACAGCCGCGTGCCCGGTCGATATCGGGCAGGACGTGGTGATTGGTCAGCAGCACGCCCGGCGCGACCAGAAAGCCCGTGCCGAGTGCGCGGGGACCGCCGCCGCTGAGCACGACGATACGTCCGACCGTGCGCGCCGCAGCCGCGCCCTTGTCGAGGAAATCGGCCGACAGATAATTCCGGACGCCGATCAGAGCTTCTTCGACCAGCATCTTCTGTTCGGCCGGCGGCCGCGCGGTCAGGTCGCCGGCCGTGACCGGAGCCGGTGCAAGCGATGCGGCGGGTTCGTCACCCGCTTCGGCCAGCACGACGGCCAGCACGACGGCCCGCACGACGGCCGGCGCGGCGACGGCAGCGGGTGCATCGGCAGCGGCCATGCCGGCGCGGCGCGCGCCTGCGGTCAGCCGGTTGATGCGGGCCGCGATGCGATCGGGCGAATCGGCGTCGAGATAGCGCCCGTCATCGATGGCCGAGGCACGGTTGTCGCGGACGCGGGTTCGGGCGTTCCACCGGTCGGAAGCCGCGCGCGCGATCTCGAGCATTGCCCGGTCGAGCGCCGGATCCCGATCCATCGCGTCCATCGCACCACCGCCAAGGTCGTTCAGCTGGTACGCCTGAATAGCAGCATGCCGTGGCGGGACGATGACAATCAGCGGACGGTCGCCGGGCTCGAGCCACGAATTCCGCACCCGTCACATCGGCGTCGTGACATTTGACCTCGATCTCCCCGGCGGGCATCCGTCGCTCGACAGTGGGAGACGATCAATGGTCACAGGACGTGAATTGCGCTCGGAAGCGCGCGAAGATGGCACGCTGCGGTTGAGCCTCGACGATGTCACGCTGGGCGCGCCGGGAGCCGACGAGGTAATCGTCCGCGTCGAGGCGGCTCCAATCAACCCGAGCGACCTCGGCCTGCTCCTCGGTCCAGCCGACGTCGCATCGCTCCGCAGCGGCGGCACGGCCGAGCGGCCGGAAGTCGTCTTCGACGTGCCGCCCCGCCGGCTAACGGCGATCAAAGCGCGGCTCGGCCAGTCGTTGCCCGTCGGTAACGAGGGGGCCGGAACAGTGATCGAAGCGGGCGAGGCGGTGAAGAATCTGATCGGCAAGCGTGTCGGCATGCTCGGCGGCGCGATGTACGCTGACTACCGTAAGCTGCGCGCCCGCGACGTCGTTCCCTTGCCCGACGGGGCGAGCGCCGCCGATGGCGCGTCGATGTTCGTCAACCCATTGACCGCGCTGGGCTTCGTCGAAACGGCCAAAGCCGAGGGGCATACGGCGATCGTCCACACCGCAGCCGCGTCGAACCTTGGCCAGATGCTGCAGAAGATTTGTCTCGCCGACGGTGTCCCGCTGGTCAACATCGTCCGGTCGCCCGAGCAGGCCGATATCCTGCGCAAGATCGGCGCAAGGCACGTCCTGAACAGCAGGGACGGCGATTTCCGCGAGCAACTCGTCGCTGCCTGCACCGAAACCGGCGCGACCGTCGCCTTCGATGCGACCGGCGGCGGCAGCCTCGGCAGCGACATCGTCGCTGCAATGGAGGCAGCGGCGGCGGCACGGATGACGGAGTACAGTCGATACGGATCCAACAGTTTCAAGCAGCTCTACATCTACGGTGGCCTCGACCTTTCGCCGACGACGCTCAACCGAATGGCCTTCGGTTTCCAGTGGAGCGTCTCGGGCTGGTTGCTGACACCGTTCCTCGCCAAGGCTGGTCGCGAGGTCGGAGCGCGGCTACGCCAGCGCGTGATCGACGAGCTCATGACGACCTTCGCCAGCCACTATACCCGAACGATCAGCCTGAGCGAAGTACTCAACGCCGACATCCTGCGGGCGTACGAACGCAAGGCGACCGGCGAGAAGTATCTGATCGATCCAACACGGGGGTAGGCGGTACGTCTCCATGACAATGGGTGTCTTGGGAACCGGCATGATGGCCGCGGACACCTAGATTTGATCTTGGCGAGTTCGGCGGGCGGCCGAACGAGCCTCCGCTATCCGACATCGAGCAGTCCAACTCACATCCTCGGGAGGTACCGCATGCAGTTTCAGCGGATCAGGATCTCGCGCTTCGGCGGTCCCGAGGTAATCGAACTGGTGGAGGAAAGCGCCGTTCCCGAACCGGGTGCAGACGAAGTCAGGATACGCGTTCTCGCTGCTGGCACTGGGTATACCGATGGGTTCATCCGCCGGGGACACTACCCGGACTTCAAGGGGCCGTTGCCCTATACCCCGGGATATGAACTGATCGGAACCGTGGATGCCGTTGGCCCTGGCGTTGTGCAACCGGAACTCGGCCAGCTCGTCGCAGACGTCTGCGTTGTCGGCGGCTACACACAGTTCGCGATCCGGCCGGCTTCGGGGCTGGTACCGGTGCCGCCAGGGGTCGATCCCGCGGAAGCGGTCTGCCTGCCACTGGCGTATCTGACCGCCTACCAAATGCTTACCCGTTTCCGGCGACTTGCTGCGGGCGAGACAATTCTGGTGATCGGCGCGTCGGGAACGGTCGGGACGGCGCTGCTGGATCTGGCGCGGCACATGGGCCTCCGCGCCATCGGCACCTGTTCGGCCGCGAATCTGGAGACTGTTCGCCGTTTCGATGCCGAGGCAGTGGATTACCGGGCCGGGGATTTCGTTCCCGCCGTTCGGGCATTGACCGGCGGTGCCGGAGTCACGGCCGCCTTCGACGCGATCGGCGGCGCGCATTTTTCCCGCAGCTTTGCGTGTCTCGCGGCCGGCGGCCTGATTGTCGGTTACGGGGCACAAACCATGGCGGACGGCAAGGAAAGCATGGTTTCCGCTGCGCTGGGGCTGTGCCGCCTGCATGTCTGGTCGGCGCTCCCGTTCTTGTTCGGCGGCCGGCGCGGCGTTTTTTATGGCATCACCGCCCGACGCAAGACTCACCCCGAGCAATTTACATGCGATCTGCTGGCGCTGTTCGAGCTGTTGCGGGTTGGCGCCATCCACCCGTCGGTGATCGAACGCCTGCCGCTTGGCGCCGCGCGCGCGGTGCATGAACGCATCGAGGCGGGCGGGCTCGGCGGCAAGATCGTCCTGCTGCCTTGGGGGTAGAGACCGCTGAGACGGCGCGGTCGTTGCGCCGACCAAAAAGTGGGGCCCGGGCGAAGACCAGGATGCGCTCGCCGTCATTCGGCCTGTTGCGCTGGACGGTCGAAATGCTGCTGCGGCTGTCGACTTCCGGGTCATCCAGCCCCAACGGTCGCGAAGCACAAATCCGCTCGTCGGCGAGGTGACCGCTCGCCTGCCGTGCATTAGGTTGCAGTCATGGTGAGGCGACTCTGGTCATCGGCTCTGCCGATCGCGCCGCCGAGCGTCCCGGCGTTGTGGGCGGGCGCGACGCTGCTGCTGTGGGCGCTCTACGCGTTCGTCTTCTTCGAGACCGCGGGCGACCCGATCGGATCGGCGGCGATTGACGCCGCCGCAAACGTCGTGCCGCTGGCGATGCTGGCTGCGGCAGTTCACGCGCTGCTCAAGGCGCATGTCATGGCGCGGCCGGTGCCGATGCAGTTGATCGCCCACGCCGGACTCGCGGTCGCCTTCGCCACGACGTGGTATGCGCTCGTTCTCGTGATGCTCGCCTTCTTCGCCGGGATGCGCGGTCGCGGCTTTGCCGTGTCGGGCTTCTCCGGTCCGGCATTCACGTGGCAGGTGTTCCAGGGCCTTGTGCTCTACGCAACGATTGCAGCGACCTGCTATGCGACGCGCGGCGGGCGCGGAGCTGCCAGCGTGACCATCGTCAGCACGCCGCCGCTCGAACGCTACCTGACGCGCACCGGCGACGAGATCGTCCCGATCAACGTGCGCGAGATCGTCAGCATCACCGGCGCACAGGACTATGCCGAGGTCGCGACCTTGGCCGGCCGCCACCTCGTCCGGATGAGCCTCGCCGAGTTCGAGCGCCGCCTCGATCCCCAGCGCTTCGTCCGCGTCCACCGCTCGACCATCGTCAACTTCGACCACTTCGCGCGTGCCGAGCCGGCAGGCGGCGGCCGGATGCTCGCCCACATGGCGAACGGCGACGTCGTCCAGGTCAGCCGGGCTGGCGCGCAGACACTGCGGGCACTGATCGTCTAAGACATCCCGATGGCCGCGGCGACGGACCGTTCGGCCGCACCGCATGTCGTTTGGTGGCTTTTTCCACCGCGACCGTCCCCGATCTGCGACCTCCCGCGACCTCGAT
>Ga0123338_10000950_pt1 | contig 28595 bp, 18 predicted proteins | sample grotaG_FD_89793 | JGI IMG/M metagenome (GOLD analysis project Ga0123338, IMG submission 89793) | Glacier valley bacterial and archeal communities from Borup Fiord, Nunavut, Canada, to study Microbial Dark Matter (Phase II) -... | ecosystem: Environmental > Aquatic > Freshwater > Ice > Glacier ...
CGGCATGGCCGCGACGACCTTCCCTGCGCTGCGCGGATCGATCATCGCCGATACCGATGCAAGGAACGGATTCGACATTCGCAGCGCGAGGTCAAGCGCGTAGGACGGCGCCAACAAGCCCGTGACCTGGGCGCACAGCGTCGCGCCGAAAACGCGCTCGCCAACCTTCGCCACGAGAGAGACCGGCAACAGTTTCGACGCTGTCGCGACGCGCTGGAGCACGGGCTTCGCGTCGTCGAACAGGATCGCGGAGAGTGCCTCGCGCAGCGCATGCAGCCCCGCTGCATCGAGCGCGTCGAGATAGCCGAGGTCTTTTCCGCCGAGCACGCGCTCGAGCTTGACGACCTCACCTCGCCTCGCCATCGTCATGGGAACAACACCTTGCGCAGCGCCACGCGCAGGAGCCAGGGCACGTGCTCGAGCGCGGCATCGATCGCACTGCGCAGCTCGGTCGCGCGCCGCGCCCGCTCGGTCTCGATCGCCGCGAGCAAGGTCGCGCGATCGTCGGGCGCGAGCGCGGTCAGCCACGCAGGTGCGTCGGCGAGCCCGGGCTCCTTCGCGAGCGGATCGATTCGCTGCGTGGCCATGGCTCTATATGCCATGGACCGTAGCTAATCGTCGAGGCAGGTCCGCACGCACGATAACAACTGCGTCGGCCCGAAAGGCTTCTGCAGAAAGTTCGTGCCTTCGCGCAGCTCGTTCGAATGCTCGGCGAGCTCGCGCGTGTAGCCGCTCATGTAAACGAACCTGAGCTCGGGCTTGGTCGTGCGCAGCCGGATCGCGAGGTCACGCCCCGAAATGCCTCCTGGCATGATCATGTCGGTCAGCACGAGATCGAAGCTGCGGCCGCGCAGCAGCGCCTCGGCGCCAGTGCTGACGACCTCGACGTGATAGCCGTGGAGCTCGAGTACTTGCTGGACGAGCTTGCGCACAGGCTCTTCATCCTCGACGACGAGGATCGATTCGGAGCCTCTGCGCGGCATCGCCTCGGGCGGAGGCACGGCCTGGAGCGCGGATTCGCGCGATGCGGGCAGATACACGGTGAACGTCGTGCCTCTGGCGACTTCGCTCTCGACCGCGATCGCGCCACCGTGTTGCTTGACGATCCCGAACGTGGTCGCGAGGCCGAGCCCGGTGCCCTTGCCGAGCTCCTTCGTCGTGAAGAACGGATCGAAGATCCGCAGGATATTGTCATTCGGGATGCCGATGCCGGTATCGCGCACGCGCAACGACGAATATGGACCCGGCGCGAGATCCGGGACCTGGTCCTCGGCAACCCACTCGATTGCTGTCGACAACACCAGCGCGCCACCTTGAGGCATCGCATCGCGTGCGTTGACGACGAGGTTCATCAGGACCTGATCGAGCATGCCGGCATCGGCGCGCGTCCACACTTCGGTCGTCGCGAGATCGAGCCGGACCTCGACATCTTCACGCACCACACGTTCGAGCATCTTCACCAGCGTGATCACCGTGCTGTTGAGCTCGAGGTCGCGCATCTGGAGCACCTGGCGCCGGCTGAACGCGAGCAGCTGGCGGACCAGCGTCGACGCGCGCTCGGTCGCCTGCGCGATCGAATCGAGCGCTTCGGAGGCGCCCTTGCGCTGTAATACGACGGTGTTGCCGTAGATCACGGTCAGTAGATTGTTGAAGTCGTGCGCGATGCCGCCCGCGAGGTGACCGATCGCGTCCATCTTCTGCGACTGGCGAAGCTGCTCCTCGAGGTGCAGGCGCTCGGTGATATCGACGATGTAGCAATGCACGATCTGCTGGCAGCCGATCGGATGGAACGACCACGACAGCGTGCGCGCGTTGTTGAGCGTCTCGAGCGGTGGGCTCGCCTTGCCCGTCGCGAGCGCATCGGTGATCAGCAGCAACGTGTTCGCGGGCAACAGTGCGTCGAGCGCGATGCCGAATGCCTTGGCGAGCGCGTCGGAGGCAGGGTTCGCGTACTCGATCACGCCCAGAGCCGAGAGCTGGAGCACCGGATTCGGGTTGAGCTGGGGAAACAGGGCAAGCTCGCTCGCTTGCTGCTCGGCGAGCTTGCGCGCGGTGATATCGACGATCGAGACATAGACCTTCTCGAACGTATGCTCGCTGCCCGGTGCGACGAGCGTCTTCAACAGGATGTGATTCTTGCGCCCGCTGAAGGTCTGATCGCTGGTCTCGGCCTCGAACAGCAGCGCCCCCTCGGCGAGGGCGACGAGCTGCTCGCCGACCACGGCCGTGGATTCGGCGGTCAATGTGCGCGCGAGCCCGGCGATCAGCTCGGCCTTGTCGCGCGCCTCGTACTGGCGGACCGAGGCCTGGTTGACATCGAGCACCTTGACCAAGGTCATGCAGTGCCTGATCTGATCGGGGTGCTCGCGAAAGTACGTGCGAAAATCGGTGACGCCCTGCGCGCGCAGCTGATCGAAGTGCTTCTTGAGCTCCGAGCCGTCCTCTTCCCAGAGGCAGTTCGGCGAATGTTCGAACAAGCCGCGGAATCGGTTCTCGGCGTGCTCGGCCGCAACGGTCCGCTGGTAGCGCACGATCGCACCGCGAACTCGAGTCGGCAGCTCGGGGGTATAGCTGCCCGCCTTGATCACGTAGTCGGTCGCCCCGGCGGAGAGCGCCTGGAGTGCACAGACGTCGTCGCGCGCGATCATCAGGATCGGCATCTCCGCGCCATTGGCGCGAATCCTCGCGATCAGGCCCTCCGAGACCGTCCAATCGACGATCACCGCATCGAAGCCGACAACGGCACGCCGCACACATTCCGCCGCGGTGCGCACGACCTCGATCGTGGCATCCGCAAGGTGCAGCTCGTCGGGCCCGGCGTAAAGCAGCCGGCACTGGATTGCCAACACGTGAATGTCTTGGATACCAAATCGGCCAATCTCCGGCGACCTGAAGGGGCTTTTCACAGCGTATAACGCCACGAAGCGCGATGAGTCTCCAATGGTACCCAGGTCACATGACGAAGGCCCGGCGCGAGCTCGCCGAGCGCATGCCGTCGCAGGATGTCGTGATCGAGGTGCTTGATGCCCGATTGCCGACCTCGAGCTCGAACCCGGTGATCACCGAGCTGCGTGGCGACAAGCCCGTCGTCCGGGTCCTGACCAAGAGTGATCTAGCTGACCCCGAAGTGACGAAGGCGTGGCTCGACTACTTTAACGGCCTGCCGAACGTGCAGGCATTCGCCTCGACGACCGACCGCCCGCAGGTCACGCGCAAACGGATCTCGGAGCTGTGCCGCGATCTCGCGAAGCATCGCGGCAAGGACAAGGCCGTGCGCGCGCTGATCGCCGGTGTGCCGAACGTCGGCAAGTCCACGCTCGTCAATACGCTGATGAACCGCGCCGTCGCGAAGGTCAGTGACAAGCCCGCGGTCACCAAGGAGCAGCAAGCCGTCACCCTGCCCGATGGCATGCAGCTGACCGACACGCCCGGGTTGATGTGGCCTAAAATCGAGGACGAGCGCCGCGCGTTCCGCCTCGCGTTCGCCGGCTCGATTCCGGATACCGCGATCGATTACTACCAGGTCGGGTTGTTCAACGCGGGCGTGCTACTCGAACGATATTCCGCCCTCGTGATGGCGCGCTACAAGCTCGACAAACGGCCCGCCGATCCGACCGCGATGCTGGACGAGATCGGGCGCCGTCGCGGCTTGTTGCTCAAGGGCGGCGTGATCGATCCGCACAAGGCCGCCGAGCTGCTCGTCCACGAGTTCCGCGCCGGCATGCTCGGGCGGATCACGCTCGAAGTCCCGCCATCCACGTAGTACGAGGCGACATGGATTGCACGCGGCAGCTCGCAGCACTCGGTGTCACGCTCCATCCCTTCGCGGGTGAGCTCGTCGCAACGTCCGCGATCGATGGCTCGGTCACGGCGCAGCTCGCGGTCGCAGGCCCCGAGGAGGTCGCGAGCGCGATCGAGCGGGCCCTCGCGGCATTCACGATCTGGCGATCGGTTCCGGCGCCTCGCCGGGGCGAGCTGATCCGGCTGTTCGGTGAAGAGCTGCGCGCGCACGAGAACGAGCTCGCGGCGATCGTGACGATCGAGGCCGGCAAGATCACGGCGGAGGCGCGCGGCGAGGTCCAGGAGATGATCGACATCTGCGACTTCGCGGTCGGGCTTTCGCGTCAGCTCTACGGCCTCACGATCGCCTCGGAGCGCCCGGGTCATCGCATGGCCGAGACCTGGCATCCGCTCGGCGTCGTCGGCGTGATCAGCGCCTTCAACTTTCCAGTCGCGGTGTGGGCGTGGAACCTCGCGCTCGCGATCGTGTGTGGCGATGCGGTCGTGTGGAAGCCGTCGGAGAAGACGCCGTTGACCGCGCTCGCGTGCGCCGCGCTGTTCGAGCGCGCCGCGGCGAAGTTCGGGGCCGCTCCGTCGGGGCTTTCCCAGATCGTGATCGGCGGCCCCGCGACCGGCGAAGCGCTCGTCGCAGATCCTAGGGTCGCACTCGTGAGTGCGACCGGTTCGACCCGGATGGGCAAAGCGATCGCGCCGAAGGTGGCCGCGCGGTTCGGTCGCTCGTTGCTCGAGCTCGGCGGCAACAACGCGATGATCGTGGCGCCATCCGCGGACCTCGAGCTCGCGACGCGCGCGATCGTGTTCTCCGCCGCAGGTACGTGCGGCCAGCGCTGCACGACGCTGCGCCGGCTGATCGCGCACGATACGATTCGCGACGCGCTCGTCGCTCGCGTCGAGCGCGCGTACGCGCAGCTGCGCATCGGGGATCCGCGCGAGGCGAGCACGCTCGTCGGCCCCTTGATCGATCGCGCCGCCGCGGTCGCGATGACCACGGCGCTGAGCGATGCACGCGCGCAAGGCGGCTCGGTCAGCGGCGGCGGCAGCGTCGAGATCAAAGGCTGCGAAGGCGGCGCGTACGTCGAGCCCGCGATCGTGCGTATGCCCGCGCAGAGCGAGGTCGTCCGGACCGAAACGTTCGCGCCGATCCTCTACGTGATGGGCTACCGCGAGCTCGATGCGGCGATCGCGCTCCACAACAACGTCACGCAGGGCCTGTCGTCGTGCATCTTCACGACCGACCTTCGCGAGGCCGAGCGGTTCCTGTCGCCTTCGGGCAGTGATTGCGGCATCGCGAACGTCAACCTCGGCCCGAGCGGCGCCGAGATCGGCGGTGCGTTCGGCGGCGAGAAGGAGACCGGTGGTGGGCGGGAATCGGGGTCGGATGCCTGGAAGAACTACATGCGGCGCGCGACGAACACGGTCAACTACTCGTCGGAGCTGCCACTCGCCCAGGGCATCACGTTCGGTTGAGCGCTAAGCTGGCGCGGTGAGTGACGAGCCGCAGCACCGTTCGAATGCGGGCAACGTCGCGATTGCCGGTGGGATCGTGGGCCTGTTGCCGTTCCTCATCCATTCGATGGCGGAGAGCGTGACCACCGTCAACGGCGCGGTCACAACGTTCACGGTTCACGACATCTTCGCGATCGGTGGTGGTGCGATCGCCGCCGCACTCGGCCTGACCGGCCTCGCTCTGGGCCTGCGCCGCCACCGCGACGGGCTCGCGATCGGGCTCGGCCTCGCCGCTGTCGCGCTTGGCGGGTTCCAGATCGCGCGCGGGTTCGGCACGTTCGCGCACGCCGAGACCGATGCCACGATGACCGCCGTGGTCGCACCGCACGCGGCACCTCCTCCGGATCCGGACGCGCCGTGCGAGACCGGTTCGGCGTGCTTTTCCCTGGCTCGCCAGCTCCGCACCAGCGATCCACGGCACGCGCTCGCGGCGTTCAAGCGGACCTGCGAGCTCGAGCATGCGGACGGCTGCTTCGAAGCGGCGGTCATGAGCCCGCCGAGCGATCCGGCGACGACCGCGCTCTATCAACGCGCATGCGACCTCGGCCTGGCATCGGGCTGCACGAACGCGGCGACCGCCTACCTCACGGGTGACGGGGTCCCGAAAGATCCAGCGCGCGCGCTGAAGATGTTGATCGCAGCCTGCGATGCGAACGAGCCGCTCGGCTGTCGCAATGCCTCGGTGATCTATCGCGACGGCCTCGGCGTCGACCGTGATCTGCAGAAGACGAGGGAGTTTGCCGCGAAGGCTTGCGACCGCAGCGAAAAGGCCGAGGCCGCATCATGCACCTCGGCTGGCGTCGGCTACGCCGAGGCGCCGGAGCGCGCCTACACGTACTTCACCAAGGCCTGCGATCGCGACCCGGCGGAGTGCCACAATCTCGCCGTGGTCACCGCGACAGGGAACGGTGCGCCCGCGGATCAGGTGGCGGCGCGCCTGCTCTATTCGAAGGCGTGCGCGGCGCGGAATCTACAATCCTGCAACAACCTCGGCATTCTCGTGCGCGACGGCCTCGGCGGCGCGAAGGATCTCGATGCCGCGCGCGGCTTCTTTTCGCGAGCCTGCAGCGGTGGCGAGCAGATGGGCTGCGCGAACCTCAGGAAGTAGCACGCTCGAAGATCACGGTCAGGTTGTTCGCTGGCATCGTGACCATGTGGCTCCACTCCCAGCCCGCCGCGGTCGCTGCCGCTTCGACCTCGCGAAGCTCGCGCACGCCCCACCGCGGATCGCGGTTGCGCAACGAACGATCGAACGCGAGGTTCGAAGGCGCGGTCTCACCGTCGACCAGATACGGCCCGTAGAGCACGAGCACCTTCGCCCCGATCCGCGCGGATCCGGCGACCAGGCCGAGCGTGGCGTCCCACGGCGAGATGTGGATCATGTTGCAGCAGACCACCGCATCGGCCGCCGTGATCGGCCACGTGGCCTCACTGGCGTCGAGCTGGATCGGCGCGAGCACGTTCGGCAACGCCGCCTCGGTACGCCATGCATCGATGCTCGCGAGCGCGACCGGGTCCGGATCGCTCGGCTGCCACTGGAGGCGCGGCAGCTGCGCGGCGAAATAGACCGCGTGCTCGCCACTCCCACTGGCAACCTCGAGGACGGTGCCGTTCGCAGGTAAGATCCGACCGAGCACCTCCCGAATAGGATCGCGATTGCGTGCGGTCGCGGGTGCGTATTGCTTCATGTCCGAACTTTCTTCGTAACGATTCGCGGGAGGTCGTCGGCATCGCCGGTCTCGAGCGCGCGTCGAACTTCGTCAGCGTCGCGACCACGAGCGTGTCGAACGATTCGGCGGCGCGGGTTCTCGGCCACGGCCAACCCTAGCAGCGGAGGTGGAAGTCTTCGCCCATCCCGAACCATCCATCCACGACGATCGGGGCGAGACCTTGGGGCTCGAGGCGGCCCTCGAACTTACCGAATGGGCCTCGGTACTTGGAGTGCACGATCACCGCATTGACGCTGACGTCGCCGGGTACGGTCGGACGAAACGTCAGCTCGACCCTGCCCTCGCGGTCGCGGACCCGCCAGCGCTCGTTGGCGGTGCGCTCGTGCTCGCGGGTGAACTCGACCGCTGGCAACGTGCCGAGCTGGTCGCCGCGCCATGCGCAGTTCTCGTTGAACACCTCCGGGTCGCGACACTGGTTACGCGTGAGGTTGAAGCCCACGGCTTCACCGCCGATCACCGCTGCGCTCGTCACCCAGTCCCACCGCATCACGTACGGATAGAAGCCCTTGTGATCGTCGAGCAGCGCGAGGCTATCGGCCGCTTGCAAGCCGAACGTGCGATCGCCTACCGCGAGCGCGCCATCGATCGGAAACATGCCCTTGTGCGAGTACATGCCGACCTCGCCCGCGAACGGCAAACTCGCGACGTGGGACGCGCCGCGATCGGTGTGGATCACGACCGTCCCGGCCACACGTGGCAACTCGCTGGTGGCGTGCAGATCGATCGTGACCGTGATGCGCCCGGCGCCGAGCTCGTTCCGGAACTCGAGCGAGCCACGCTTGTCGGCGTACCGCGTGGTCGAGTCGATCAATTGGTCCGCGACGTTGAAGGCACCGGGTCGGAGCTTCCACTCGTGGATGCTCTTTGCGCCGCGTTCATGATCGTAGACCTTCGCTTGCATCAGCGACATCAGCTTCGCGTCGAACAGCGCGAGGCACACGAACACACCAGGCCCCCCGATCTGGACCGCCTCCCACTCCTTGAGCCGGAGCTTGCGCAGCGAGCGCGGCAGATGGTGATACGCGGCGTCGATCAGATTGACGCGCGCGGGTGGCCCCGAGAACCGACCGAGGTGTTGGCGATGGTCGTCGACGAGATTTGAGGGCGCGGCGGGCAAGAGCACCACCCGACTATAAGCCGGTCGAGTGATGAACGCCGCTGACCGCGGACGGCGCGTGGATCTCTTGGCTCATCCGCGAACGGTACGACGCTTACGGCGACCAAACGCACCGAAACCAACGAACGCTGCGATCATCACGCCCGCGAGCAGGTTGCTGCCGCCACCGACATTACAACCTGCGGTGTTGCCGTCACCCGCATCGCTGCCGGAGTGATCGCTGCCACTGGTGTCGCTGCCTGCATTCGAGCCCGTGGCGGGTACGAGCTCGATCAGCGCTTCGATCTGATCGTCGGCCGGGCCGCTGTTGCCCGCATCGCTGAACCAGCTCGCGCCGTCCTGCACGATCCCGAAATACTCCTCGTACGTGCCTGGCACGCACGCCGCGCCGGTCGGGCCGTTGAAGGTGAACGAAAACGTCCCGTTCGCACCGGGCGCGACCGTGCCGCTGATCGCCGCAGGCCGGTTCGGCGCGGACCAATCGCTACCGGAGAAGATGCTCGCGCGATCACGCGGCTTGGTCGTGCCGAGGTGGGTCGCCGTCGTCCACGACTTGGTGCCGGTATTCTTCAAGACGATGGTCGCCGGCACGCTCTCGCCGCACGTGACCTGAAGCGCGGGCGCGGAGGCGAGCGGCCAGGTCTGGCTGACGTACGAACCGCCATAGGGAATCGCGCCGTACGCGGCGAGCACCGCCTGCGCGTCGTTGATGCGCGTGGTCTGGACGCAATTGCCACAGATCTCGTATTTCGTCATGAATACGACGGTCGCGTCGGTGACGTTCGTGGTCGCCTTGAGCTGCGCGTAGCCGTAGCCCTCGGTCGTGAGCTCGAGCCAGATGAACTCGAGCTGGGCTTGCAGCGAGTGCGCGTTCTGGTTGGAAGCCGCGGCATACGCGAGCATGTTGTTGCCGCCAGCGGTGGTGTCCCAACGCCCACCGACCGACCACTGCGCGATGCCGCGACCGGGTCCGCCCGACTGGACCGAGTTCGGGTTTACGCCCGATTCCTGGTCGAGGTTGCCGACGATGCCGGCGGCCTGGAAGTTCGTGAGGCCCTTGCTGACGAAGTAATCGAACGCCGGTTTGTCGTTCGCGTACGCGGTGGTCAGATCTTGGTCGGCTTCACCAAGCTCATCTGGACGATTCGGGCCGTTCGGGCCGTCAGATGCATCCGTGCAGCCACCGAGGACCAAGGACGCGAGGATCGCCAACACAGAAGAAATTCGCACGAGTGCCACTCAAGCAAGGGCAAGGCCAGCTCGTCGGCCCGCCATTTCGGGCACTTGGATCGCGTTCGATCCCGACTCACTCGCGCGTGCAGACTCTTGTTTGCAGTGTGGGGTCCCGGTCAGTGCGCAGCCCGTGCGGGAGGCGTCCGCGCGCGGCTCGGTATCGAGCGCGAACGTCAGAACGAGCCGGCTACCGCGAGGCCGTCTTTGACCGGCACGATCTTCACCGCGCGTTGCATGAGACGCGGGATCAACAGGCCCGTCGCCAGGCCGATGAGCCCGCCCGAGACCACGTCGGTCAAGTAGTGCTTGTCGGCGGCCATGCGCAGGTACTCCGTCGATAGCGAGAGCGTGATGCCCGCGGCCCACACGTACGGCTCGGTCCAATAGTGACGGAAGTGGCAGACCGTGCCGGCCGCGCTCGTGATCGCGAAGCCGAACACGCTGTGTCCCGACCAGAACGACGAGTACGTGTTCGAATCGACCGTGATGTTACCGGTCGCGTAGTGCGCGTACGGACGCTCGCGCGCGAAGGCGTACTTGCCGAACTGGGTCAGTATCTGGACCACGGCCACCGTCTCGACGACCGGCAGCACGTCGTCGATCAACCGCGTCGGGCTCGCGTCCGAATCCGACAGCACGAGCAACGAGAAGCCGACGAGCGGTGCCGCGAGGTATGCGTCGTACGTGCTCAACGTGTCGGCGAGGCCGGTATTGTTCCACAGCAGTTGATGACGAACGCCGGCATCGATGCCCGGCACACTGCACCACGAGCATGACGTCGCGCTCGGCGTGATGTTGAACACCGAGGCGGCGAGCAGGTACGTCCCGATCGCGCCCGTGAACGCGAGGTTCTCGAGCCGGTTCTTGGCGTACGGGCCGGTGTACCAGGGGCCTTTGACCTCGAGCGGGGTCGCGGTCTTCTTCGTCGGCACCGGGTCGGTCGGATGCTTCGGCTCCTCGGTCAAATCTGGTTTGGCTGGCGTCGCGAACGAAGGCGTCGCACACGTCAGCAACATCATGACAACAACGAGTTTCACCCTGGCACCGTCGCCGGAATCCGATTAAAATTCCATGAGAGTCCGACGACGAACATAGTTTTTGGCGAGCGCTGGCGCACGCCTGGGGTGCGGCCCTCGAACTCTGTGGGGAAACTCCCGAGGTGCTGCTGTTCACGAACCCGTCGTTTCACGAGCAGTTCGACACGGACCTGATGGGCAAGCCCGGCCTCGTGGCGACACACGGCAAATGACAGGACCGATCGGGCGCGCGAGCGCTTTACCGGCTGCGCGAGAACCCGCCGGTTTGGCCGTACACTTTGCCGATGTCGCTGCTCGGCCCGAAACCCACGCCGTACGAACCGGTGGCGTGGAGCAAGCTGCCGTTCGGCGAGCGCGGCCGCCAGGTCTGCGAGGCGTGGGCACTCGACGGCTATGGATCGCCGCCCGCGGTCTACGTCGTCCACATCGTCAAGATCGCGCTCTACATCCTCGCCTGGATCGGCTGGTGCAACTTCACGCCTGGACTCGGCTCGATCAGCCACATCCGTGAATGGTGGCTCTCTCCGATCGCATTCGAAAAAGCGATCGTGTGGAGCATGCTGTTCGAGGGCGTGGGGCTCGGCTGCGGCTTCGGCCCCTTGACCGGACATTACTTCCCGCCGTTCGGTGGTGCGTTGTACTTTCTGCGCCCGGGCACCACCAAGCTCGCGTGGAACGCGACATGGCCGGTGATCGGCGGCGTGAAGCGGACCTGGTTCGATGTCGCGCTCTACCTCGCGATCGTCGTGTGCCTCGTCCGCGCGCTCGTCGTCGCGGCACCTGGGTTTGGCGAGTTCGTTCCGATCATCATCCTCGTGCCGATCCTCGGGCTCTGCGATCGCACCACGCTGCTCGCATTTCGCGCGGAGCATTTCGGCACCGCGATCATCTGCTTCGCTTTCGGCGGCAACTGGATCGCGGGCGCGAAGTGCGTGCAGATCGCGCTGTGGTTCTGGGCCGGATTCTCGAAGCTCAACCATCACTTCGCGACCGTGGTGTGCGTGATGACCAGCAATGGCCCGTTCACGCGCATGGGTTGGTTCCGCAAGCTCATGTATCGCCAGTACCCGAGCGACTTGCGACCTTCGCGGTTCGCCTCGAGGCTCGCGCACGCGGGCACTGCACTCGAGCTCGGTACGGCGGTCGCGTTCACGGTGCTGCACGGACCGATCGGGCTCGTCGTCGGGATCGTGATGGCGCTCGCTCTCCACGCATTCATCACGAGCAACGTACCGATGGGCGTGCCGCTCGAGTGGAACGTGATCGCGGTGTACTCTGTCTTCGCGTTGTTCTGGGCGCATCCCGGGGTCACCCTGCTCGATGTACGACCCGAGCTCGGCGCGATCCTCGTCGTGCTGCTCGTCGGCGTACCGCTCTACGGCAACTTCTACCCCGAGCGCGTCTCGTTCTTGCTCGCGATGCGCTACTACGCGGGCAACTGGCCCTATAGCGTGTGGCTGTTCCGCGGCGAGAGCTATCGCAAGCTCGACAAGCTGACCAAGTCTTCGGCATGGGTCTACGACCAACTCGATCACTTCTACGACCGCGCCACCTCGATCGGTCTTGTCGGCAAGGTCATCGCGTTTCGCTTGATGCACCTGCAAGGCCGCGCTCTCCCCGCGCTGATTTCCAAGGCGGTCGACGATTTGAACGAGTACGAGTATCTCGACGGCGAGATCGTGGCGGGCATGGCGCTTGGCTGGAACTTTGGCGACGGCCATCTCCACAACGAAGCGCTGCTCGGAGCCGTCCAGGCGCAATGCGGCTTCGAAGCGGGTGAGCTGCGCTGCGTGTTTGTCGAGGCCCAGCCGCTCGGCAAGCACACGATGCAGTGGCGCATCTGCGACGCAGCGACCGGTCAGCTCGCGGCAGGTCAGGTCGAGATTCCGGCGATGCGCGCGCGCCAGCCTTGGCACCTCGAGTGAGCGAGCTCGACGCCATCGTGATCGGCTCCGGGCCAAATGGCCTCGCCGCCGCGGTCCGCCTCGCGACGAGCGGGCAACGCGTGCTCGTGCTCGAAGCGCGTGACACGATCGGCGGTGGCCTGCGCACCCGTGAGCTCACCCTGCCCGGTTTTCATCACGACGAATGCTCGGCCGTGCACACACTCGGCATCCTGTCGCCCTATCTCCGAACACTGCCGCTCGACGAGCACGGCCTGCGCTGGTTGCAGTTGCCTGCCTCGGTCGCGCATCCCCTCGACGATGGGCCCGCGGTCCTGCTCGGTGGCACGATCGAGGAGACCGCGCGGCAGTTCCCCGCTGATGCGCGCGCCTACGCGAAGCTCGTCGCGCCGTTCCTTGCCGACCCGCATGGCCTGCTGCGCGATGCACTCGGGCCGCTCGGCTGGCCCGCGCATCCGTTCCAGCTCGCACGCTTCGGCTGGCGCGGCATGCGCTCGGCGCGCGGCCTCGCGAAGCGCTTCGCCACGCCGCAAGCACGCGCGCTGCTCGCCGGCTGTGCGGGGCACGCGGTGCTACCGCTCGATCGCGCCTTCACCGCCGCGGTCGCGCTGATGTTCCTCATCACCGGGCACGTCGAGGCGTGGCCGGTCGCCGCGGGCGGCTCGCGCGCGATCGCCGATGCGCTCGCGAGCTTGCTGCGGAAACACGGCGGTCGGATCGAGACCAATGTCCACGTGCGTTCGCTCGCGGATCTGCCGCCCGCGAAGACGTATCTGTTCGACACCGATCCACGGCAGCTCGCTGCGATCGCAAGCGACGTCTTGCCCGCGCGCTATCTGCGCCGGCTCGGTCGCTATCGCTTCGGTCCCGGCACGTTCAAGCTCGACTGGGCGCTCGCCGCGCCGATTCCGTGGCGCGATCCGCGCTGCCTCGATGCGACGACCGTCCACGTCGGCGGCACGCTCGAAGAGATTTCCGTCTCCGAGGCCGATGCGATGCGCGGCGAGCACGCTGAGCGACCGTTCCTGATCCTGTGTCAGCAGAGCCAGGCGGATCCGTCGCGCGCGCCCGCGGGCCAGCACACCGGCTACGCGTACTGTCACGTGCCGAGCGGGTCGACGCTCGATCGCACCGCGGCGATCGAGGCGCAGATCGAGCGCTTCGCACCGGGCTTTCGCGAACGCATCCTCGCGCGCCACGTCACGACGCCGAGCGACCTCGAGCGCATGAACCCGAACTACGTCGGCGGCGCGATCACCGGCGGCATGGCCGATATCACGCAGCTGTTTACGCGACCGGTCGCGCGGTGGAACCCGTACACCACGCCAAACCCGCGAATCTTTCTGTGCTCGGCCTCGACGCCGCCGGGTGGCGGTGTGCACGGCATGTGTGGCTATCACGCGGCCGGGGCTGCGCTCGCGCGGATCCCGAAGCTGCGCGCCGAGCCGCTGCGCTAGTCACTCGAGCCTGGTTCCGCACACATTCGGAACGGAATCGCCACCGCAGGCCGCGCCATCGGGACAGCTACCGCAATCGAGCAGCCCGCCGCAACCATTGCCGAGCTCGCCGCAGGTCGCGCCGGCATCCGCGCACGTACGTGGCGCGCACAGCCCGGTGCCACACTGGCTCGCACCAGCCTGCCCGCACACTTCGCCGTTCGAACAACCACCGCACTCGATCACGACGCCGTCGTCGCAGCCATCGCCCGAAGGGCCACAGCCGAGGTTGAGCTGCTCGCAGGTCCGTGGAATGCACGCGCTGACCTGCGGGCCGATACACGCCGCGAGATCGAACAACATGAACTCGAGAGTCTTTTCTTGAGGCGTCAGCGGTCCGGCGACGCACTCCGCGGGAAAGATCTGATTCGACGAGGTCGCATCCGAAACGTGGAAGTCGCTGTACAGCACGCGGCCGCATTGCTTGGTCGGCAACGGATTCGGCGCGTACGCGATTGGCGTGTCGAACGTGTAGTGCAGCGGTTGGGTCGCCGAATACAGCCAGCGTTGTGCCGGCGTGGCGCTCGCGGTCGCGATCGTCGCGGTCACCGCGTCGAAATCGTGGCGCACGGCGTCGAGTGCGATCTGGCCGAGCGTCGTCGAGGCGCCCGCGATCTTGAGCCAGTTCGCGAACGCGATCCGCCGCTTCTGGGTCGCAGGATCACTCTGCAACGCTTGATCGACGAGCGCGGTGACCCCGTCAGAGGAGCCCTGGTTCACGTTCCAGCTCGCGGTCTGCGAGAAGGGCTTGGGGGACGTCAAGTTCGTGGTCTCGCCGCTGTTCGTCAGCCACGTGTAGCCGAAGTGCGTCGCGAACACGCGTCCGCCGGCATTCGCGAACCCGAGTACGTTGGTCTGTTCGGCGGTGGTCTTCGCGACTTGCTCGCCGACACACTCGAACAACACGAGGTCGTAGCGATCGAGCGTCGAAGCGCTATCGACGAGAGACGCTGCCGCGGGTGTCGACGAACTAATGACGGCACCATTGTCCCGGTAGAGCTGGACGCGACCGGCACCGCTCGGATTCGTGAACTCGCTGTCGGCGATGCCCGTCTTGCGCAGCACGCAGTGAAGCGTATCGACATCGCCCGTGCTGACCGCCATCAGAGGAATGTCGCTGCGCAGGTCACCGGTCTCGCCGAGATGGGTGCGTGGCAGATGGGTCTGCGCGGTCGTCAGCGTCGTGGTCGCACAGCATCCGACGCTGGGGATCGAGATCTGGCGGCGCCAGCGCCCGAGCTGGATCACGAGCGGGACCGACGTGCCACACGGAGCATTCGTCAGCGTGAACGTGCCGTCGACCGCGGTCGTCGCGGTGACGAGCGGCGAGCCGGAGACCAGCGAGCTACACGAATCGCACGCGACACCAATCGGGAACGCGGCGACGCCATACCGCGGGGGTCCGTCGCTTCCGTTCGGCACGTACACCAGCGCGCCGTAGATGGGATCGGGGGTGCCCCACGTCGCCGTCACATCGTGACCCGGCGCGGTGACCTTGCCCGTGATCGTGGTCTGCGGTTGATTCGCGCACGCATCTTGTTGCGCGCACAGTCCGGTGCACGCCGGAACCCCACACACGTTCGCGATGCCGTTCGCACCACAGAGCTCGCCGGTCCCGCACGCACCGCAGCTCGCGGCGACGCCGCCGCAGCCATCTGCGATCAGGCCACAATCCGCGCCTGCCGAGGCGCAGGTCTTCGCCACGCAGGCACCGCTGCCCGTGCCGCCACCGCACTCGAACAGCGTGCCGCCACCGCCACAAAAATCCGGTGACGTGCAGCTGCCGCAGGCGAGGGAGTTGCCGCAGCCATCCCCGATCGGGCCGCACGTCGCGCCGGCATTCGCACAGGTCACGAGGTAACAAGGCGGCGCAGCGGGCGCGGCATCGACCGGCGTCGCGATCGGAAAGTTGTGATCCGATTTACACGCCCCGACTAGCACGAGTATCGCGATGCAGAGCCAGCCCACGCTCGTCAGGATCGCACGTCCTCGCCCGGTTGGCGCGCGCAGAAATAGCCGGTCGAGTCGGCTGACACCAAGACCGATACGACCAGGCCGGCTGACGACACGAAGGTGACCGACTCGAAGAAGGCCCGAAAAGGCACCTGCGACGTCGACCAAGTAATCATCCCGTCGACATGCCAGGCCGTGCGAGTCCCTCGATCCTGTCGCGGGTCTTCGCATTTTCAGCACCTATCTGGCGCGAGCTAACAGCGCCTGAGCAGCATCTCAGGGTCGTGACAGGCGAATTTCCCACGTCGCGTTGCTGGGTCTTAGAACTTCACGTTACGAAGTCCGAATGCAGAACAGGGCGGTGCTGGTTAGCTTCCTTCTCGCGGCGTGCGGGGACAACGGCAAGGGTGATGTCTCCAAGGACTGGGTTCCGAACATGGGCGCCGCTGCGCACGTCACCGGCATGGTGTTCGTGTTCGGCCCGAACGGCGCGGGGTTGACCGTCGAGGGCGGCATCGTGGCGGTAGTCGAAGATTTATCGATCACGACCACGGTCGCCGCCGATGGCACGTTCGCGTTCGATGTTCCGAGCGGCGGACCTGCGACGTTCTCGTTCACGAAGGACGGCTTCCATCTCGCTCACAGCGCGGCGATCGACGTCACGCCGGCGGGTATCTCGATGCTCGGCTTCCAGGTTCCGGTCGAGGAGACGTACCAGCTCCTCGCGTCGGTCGCGAAGATCACGCTCGATCCGACCAAGTGCCAGATCGTGACCACGATCTCGGCCTCGGGCACGACACCCTACGGCGGCGACGGCCTCGGCGTACCGGGCTCGACGATCACGAGCGATCCGTCCGCGGGTGAGACGCCGATCTACTTCGCGTATCAGGGCGGCACGATCTATCCCGACAACACGCTGACCGAGACCTCGATGGATGGCGGCGCGATCATCCCGAATGCCGATGCGGGCGGCGAGTACGTGATCCAGGGTCACAAATCGGGAGTGACGTTCCAGCCGGCGACGATCCGTTGCCGCGCCGGTGCGCTCGCGAATGCGGCGCCGCCGAACGGCATCCAGCAGCTCTAGTGCCCGCGATGCGCAGCGAGTCATCACGATGATCATCGCCGCGGATCGCGCCTGAAGGCGAGACGTCCTATTTGAGGCCGCGCTGCTTCAACAGGGCCTCGGCGCTGGGCTCTTTGCCGCGGAAATCGAGATAGAGCTGATGCGCGTCCTTCGTCGAGCCCTTCGAGAGGATGCCGTCGCGATACTTCTTGCCGTTCTCCGCGGTCATTCCGCCGTGCTCCGAGAACCACGCGAAGCTGTCGGCGCCAAGCACCGCGGTCCACGCATATGCGTAGTAGCCGGCCGCGTAGCCGCCACCCCAGATGTGCGAGAAGTACGTCGTGTGGTAGCGCGGATGGATCGGGGCGAACGCGACGCCGTGCTTCTTGAGCGCGTCGGCCTCGAACTTCTCCGGATCCTGCAGCGGCGCGCTCGCCGGCAGCGCGTGCCACTCCAGATCGAGGAGCTGCGCCTCGAGGGTCTCGAGCGTCGCGAAGCCTTCACCGTAGGTCCGCGCCTTCTTGATCTTCTCGACGAGCTCCTTCGGCATCGCTTCGCCGGTCTTGTAGTTCTTCGCGTAATTCGCGAACACCGTCGGCTCGAGCGCCCAGTTCTCGTTGAACTGCGACGGGAATTCGACAAAGTCGCGCGGCGTGTTCGTGCCCGACATGTACGGGTACTTCACCTTCGAGAACAGACCGTGGAGCGCGTGGCCGAACTCGTGAAACATCGTGGTGACTTCATCGAACGTGAGCAGCGCTTGCTGACCAGCGGCCGGCTTCGGGATGTTGAGCACGTTCGAGACGACCGGCTTCTCGTTCAAGAGGTCGCTCTGGTCGTTGTAGCTGTTCATCCAGGCACCGCCGTGCTTCGATTCGCGCGCGAAGTAGTCGGTGTAGATGATGCCGATGCTCGCGCCATCCGCGTCGGAGATCTCCCACGCGCGCACGTCGGGCTGATAGACCGGGAGATCCGGGCGCAGCTTCACCGTCACGCCGTACATCTGATGTGCGGCAAAGAACACGCCATCCTTGAGCACGTGCTCGAGCTCGAAGTACGGGCGTACCGCCGCGTCGTCGAGCGAGTACTTCGCCTTGCGCAGCTGGTCCGAATAAAACTGCCAGTCCCATGGCTCGAGCTTGAAGCCACCCTTCTGGCTATCGATCAGCTTCTGGAGCTCCGCCGCTTCGGCCTTCGCGTGCGCGACGGTGGGCACAGTCAACTGACCGAGCAGCTTCATCGCGGCCTGCGGGCTCTTCGCCATCTGGTCATCGAGAATAAACGAGGCGGCACTCGAGAACCCGAGCAGCTTCGCGCGCTGAGCGCGGAGTTGCGCGAGGCGCGACACCAGCTTCGTCATGTCGTAGTCGCCGCCGTGATGGCCGCGCGCGATCGACGCCTTGAAGATCTTCTCGCGCAGCGCGCGGTTCGTGAGCGACGAGAGCGCCGGCTGGGTCGTCGTGTTGACGAGCGGAATCACCCAGTGCCCCGGCTTGCCGCGCGTGGTCGCTGCGGTCGCCGCGGCGGCGATATCGGCCTGCGACATTCCGTCGAGGTCTTTGACATCGTTGACGATCACCGCGCCGGCGTTCATCTCCTTGAGCTGCTGCTCGGACCACTTCGCGGTCAACGTCGACTCTTCCTCGTTGAGCGCGCGGAGCGTCGCCTGATCGGCGGGCTTCAACTGCGCACCGGCGCGCACGAAGTCGAGGTGGTAGCGCTCGAGCAAGCGCAGATCGACGGGGTCGAGCTTGAGCGTCTTGCGAGCCTTGTAGAGCGTATCGACCCGCGCGAAGAGCTTCGCATCGAGGTGGACATCGTCGAAGTGCTTCGCCATCAACGGCGCGACATCGGCTTCGATCTTCTGCATCTTGTCGTCGGTCAGCGCACCCGCGAGGTTGCCGAACGCGTACGCGACCCTGCCCAGCAGCACGCCGGTCTTCTCCATCGCGACGATCGTGTTGTCGAACGTCGGCGCATCCACGTGGTCCGCGATCGCCCGGATCTCCGCGGCGTGCTGCTTCATACCCTCGGTGTACGCGGGCATGAAGTCGTCTTCTTGGATCTTGTCGAACTGCGGAGCGTGCTCGTAGAGCGGGCTCATCGTCAGCAACGGGTTCACGTGAGCGGGCGGCGGAGCCTGCATCACCGCAGGTGGCGGCAACGGCGGTGCCGGCGCGGGCGCCTCGGCGACGGGAGCCGGTTCCGTTGTGGCCGGCTTGGAGCCACCGCCACAGGCGGCGAGCAGGACAGCTGCGAGTGAAAGACGAAGGGTGGTCACCGGCGAAACCTACACCCGCTCCTGGCGGCTGTCAGGGCGGACAGACGGTCGTCTGCGTGATCCAATTTGCCACCACGTCGTCGCCGATCGGATGTGCAAGAGTGCGCGCGATCGGCGGCATCCGGATGCCGACGTCGGTGGTCTGGGTCCGCTGCCACAACACCGAGCGCGGTGGATCGCCGGGCGCGAATAGCCGCGGGTTCGCCGGGATGTACGCCGCGAGGTCGTCGATCGTGGGCTGCTGATCGCAGATGCCCGCACTACCGAGCGAGATCTGGTAGCGCAGATCGAGCGGCGTGAACGTCGGGCCCTCCGGGCGATGACAGTTCGAGCAGTTCACGTGGAGGTACGAGCGCGCGCGATCATCGGTGGTGCGGGTCGTATCGGCCACGGCGGCGAGCGACGGCAGGGCGCTCGCGGCCGGTGAGCCTGCCGGCCGCTCGAGGATGCCGATGCTCCACAGCGTCTCGAGCTGATTCGCGGTTCGTCCGGTCGCCGGATAGACCAGATCGTGATTGAGCTGCTCGAGCTCGGGACCGAGCGTGGTTCCAGCGGCGCTCGTATGACACAACAGGCACTGGCCGCGGCTCGGGAAGTTCCAGGTCTGGCCGGTCGATGGGATCAGCTCGGTCGCTGCGTTCTGCGACACGAGGTCGGCGTCGGTCTGATCGACGCGCCACCGGTACGTGTAGCCGGCCCAGCGGTCGTCATCTTGATGCACGAAAAACCGCGTCTCGATCCTCTGGCCCGCGACCGAGAACTCTTTGACCATCACGCTGCCGATCGGGAACGTGAAGTCGCCGTCGGCCGCGAGCACGATCGTCTGATCGTCAGGCAGTGCGAACCAACGCCGCTTCGTCGCGTTGTCGGAGAATAGCTCCGCGGTCGGTGCGAACGGAATCAGCCCGGAGGTCGGCAGCTTCGCATCGGTCTCCTCGAAGCAACCGGTGTCGGAGAGCAGCGCTGGCGGACCCGCGGTCGGATCCGAGGTGGCCGACGGATTCTCCTCGACCGCGACGATCGCACCACTGCCGGCCTTGAGCAGCGTCAGGAACACTTCGCCATTTTGATCCTCGGCGAACGAGGCGACGCGCGCGGTACCCGCGAACAGCAACTCGTTCGCGGGCTCCTGCGTCCGATCCGACGAGTTCGTCGCCACGATCGCATCGACGTTGCGGACGGCCCACACGTTTGCACTCTGCGAGTCACCGAAGATGTACGCGTTCTTCAACGAGGGTACGCCATCGCCGCGATACACGACGCCGCCGGTGATCGCGTTGCCCTGCTGTGCGCCGGTGCCGTGCTGGTAATCGAGCATCGGATACTGGAGCGTCGGATCCGCGCACTGCGCCGGCGTGTGGCCGTTCGCGCAATCAAAGCCCTCGCGAACGCCCCAGCCGTAGTTGCCGCCCTTGACGACGCTGCGATCGACCTCTTCGTTCGTGTTGTTGCCGACGTCGCCGAGCCAGATCGATTGATCCTTGCGGTCGAAGTGCCACTGCCACGGATTGCGAAAGCCGTACGCGTAGACAGCCGGCGCGCCGCCGCCCGCGACGAACGGATTATCGGCGGGAATGTCCGCGGACAGCCGCTCGCGCGCCATCCCGCCCGCGACCGCAGGCCCTGACCAGTCCGTGCTGAGCCCGGGCTTGGTCAGATCGTGGACATCGATACGCAACAGCTTGCCGCGCAGATCGTTGGTGTCCTGCGCCTGATTGCCGCCGCCGGTGCCTTGCGGGCCACCGTCGCCGATCGATTCGTAGAGATAGCCGTCGGCGCCAAACCGCATCGCGTCCGATTGGTGGAGGCCGACGTCCGAGTGCGCGGCATCGTGTGGATAATCGATCGCGAGGACGATCGCTTCGCTCGCCGGATCGAACGTGAGGCCACCATCGGCCGTTGCGAACCGCGAGATCCGGAGCTGCAGATGATTGTTGGTCTGCGGCCCGTAGTAGCAGTAGCTCACGAACGCGTGCTTGCCGGTCGCGAAGTCGGGCGGAAACGCGATGCCGCTGAGGCTGCAGTCGTAGCCGGTGTAGACGTTCGGGCGCAGATCGAGCGCGACCTTGACGTCGGCGTTGGTCGCCGCCGGATCATTGGGGAAGCTCAGCAGGCGGCCCGAGCGCTCGGTGACGTACCAGCGAGCGTTGTCGTTCGGGCGCTGGAACATTCCGGTCGGCACGCTGATCGTCGTGACGTTCGGAAACTTGTTGACCAGCACCACCTGCCCGGTGGCCGGTGGCGGGCTGAACGCTTTGCACGTCGCATTCGCGGGACGATGGTCGAGTCCCTGCAGCGCGGGCGGCGCATCCGGTGTGACCAGTGCGGCATCGATGGTGCCCGCATCTTTCTGCACACCTCCACTGTCCCCGCATCCCACGACGCCCCAGATCACCAGTAGGACCACGACCCTGAATGGATGCACGTTGCCCTATCCTCGCACGAAACCGGAACGGTAATCGGCCCCGTGGATCAGCTTGCGCATCCGAGCCCCGCCAGCCGCCGAGCCCCGCGATCCGGCCGTCGATCAGCTGCGATGCCTCGCTCTTCATGGCGCGCGCGCTACATCGAGCGCGACAGGATCTCGATCATCGGCTGGAGCGTCGATTGATCCGTGCTGCGCGCGAACCGCAGCTTGCGGATGAGCGCGTTGCACGCCGCACGATCGGCCTCGCGCTCCGCGGCCGGGACCTGATCGACGAGCGCCGCGATCACGCGAGCCTCGTCGAGCAGCTTACCGATGTCCTTGCTCAGCGTCTGCTTGAGCTCGGCCTGGAAGATCAGCCCCTCGACCTTCGCGAAGAACGACAGCCGCGCACGTGCCGGTGGCGGCGCGAGGATCTGCAGATCGATGTACGGCGCGCCTTGCTCGAGCGCGGCCACGATCGTCGCGAGCGGCGGCGATTGCAGATCGCCCGTGATCTCGGCGAGATCGCGGGTGATCGTCATGCCGGGGACGCCGGGCGCGAACGCGATAGGCGCCCCTCCACGCGATAGCGCGAGCAGCTTCTTGCCGAGCCCCACGCGACCGCGAAGCGCGTTGAGCGCGCGCACCATGCCGGGACCTTGCGGCAGCTGGATCCGCAACACGCCGGGGAACGTCTGCCACACGAGATCGAGCATCAGCGATTCGACGGAGCTGCCTTCCGTGCTCGCGCGCTGCTCCACCGCCTCGCGAAACGCCGCTTGCTGGAGATAGCTCGGACGCTGCAGGGGCGACAACAGCAACGGATCGACGCCGCGCATCAGCTCGAGAAATGCCGGCGGATCCCAGGTCATCGCACGATCGATCTCGTACTGATCGATGCCGACCAGGCGCCGGATCTCGACCGGGCCGGCAGGCGTGTTCACCATTGGCAGCACCGGGTCGGTCGCGACGAACATGCCGACGAGCGTCGTCGGCGGCATCATCGCGTGATGCTCGGGCTGGAACGGCATGTAGGTCATCGGGATGCCGTTGAACGGCACGCACTCGCCGGGACGCACGTCGACGCGCTGCTCGAGCATCGAGTGCGCCTGCGCGCGCAGGAACGCATCGGCCCACGGCGCGACCGGCTCGCCGCGTGGAATCGCGAGCGAAAACTCGTGACGAAACCCTTGGCGCTGGGGCTCGGGCGCGAGCACCTCGGAGAACCCGTACGTCACGAGCAACGTGTACGGTCGCGGGCTCTGCACCTCGACGATGCCGACGCTGCGGATCGGAAAGCCACCGGGCGAGAACGAGTGACTGACCGGCCCGAAGGCACTCAGCGCTTGGTCAAGCGCGTAGACCGCTTGATCGTTGACGATGGCGACCGGAGGCGGCCCGTCGGGCGGTTTCTTCGAGAACAATCCCATGCCCGCCGAGCATGCCTCAGAGCCAGCGTTCGCTCCACGTCCACAGTCGCTTCGCGTGGCGGCACGCTCGAGGTCGACGGCCGCACGTTCGAAGAAGCGTTGGGGTAGGCTCCGCGCAAGATGCGCGCCGCGTTGTTTCTCGCTCTCGTTGCCTGTGGCAGTGCCACGCCTCCGCCAGCACCCGCGCCCAAGCTCGTCGCGCCCGCGCCGGTCGCGAAGCCCGCCGCGCTCACCGGCATCTGGCTCGGCGCCTTGAAGACGGGCTCGGCCGAGCTGCGTGTCCAGATCCGCCTCGACTTCGCCGCGACGCCGACGAGCTGCGTGCTCGATAGTCTCGATCAGGGAGCGATGGGCGTGCCGTGCACGAACGTCGTCGCGACCGCGACCGCGGTCTCGCTCGACGTGCCGCTCGTCAAGGGCGTGTTCAAGGCCACGGTCGCCTCGGATGCATCCACGCTGACCGGCACGTGGTCGCAAGCCGGGAGTCCGGAGCTTCCGCTGGTGCTCGCGCGCCAGGCGACCGCGCTGGAGGCCAAGAAGCCCTCGTTCGATCCGGCGATGCCCGCTGTCGATGTCGGAAAGCTCCAGGCGGTGCTCGACGATGATCTGAAGAAAGCATTGACCGCTCAGCTTGCCCCGATGACCGGAGTCGGCGTGACGATCGGGGTGGTCGAGCACGGCGTGCGCAAGATCTTCAGCTACGGCGGCGTCAAGCCCGAGTCGGTGTTCGAGATCGGATCGATCACGAAGACGTTCACCGGACTCGTGCTCGCTCAGATGGTCGAACAGAAGAAGGTCAAGCTGGACGAGCCGGTCCGCGCGCTCCTGCCCGGGGGCACGGTCACCGCGCCTGCGAGTGGTGCCGAGGTCACGCTGCTCGACCTTGCCGCGCAGCGCTCGGGCTTGCCGCGGCTACCCGACAACATGAAGCCGGCGGACGTGACCAACCCGTACGCCGACTACGACGCGAAGGCGCTCTACGCATTCCTCGCGAACCACGGCGTCGCGATGATCGACAAGCCGGTGTTCGGCTACAGCAACCTCGGCGTGGGCCTGCTCGGGCAAGCGCTCGCGGATCGCATGCGCACCACGTACGAGGCGCTCGTTCAAAAAGAGATCCTGGTGCCGCTCGGCATGCGAGACACCGCCGTGAAGCTCACGCCCGCGTTGGCCAAGCGGCTCGTGGCCGGCCACGCCGCGGGCAATGCGCCGCAACGCGCGTGGGATTTTCAGGCGCTCGCCGGTGCCGGCGCGATCCGCTCGACGGCCGCAGACATGCTGACGTATCTCGAAGCGCAGCTGCACCCCGACACGTTGACGGGCAAGACCGTCGAAGCGAAGACCTTGCCGGCCGCGATCGCGGCCTCGCACGAGGTTCGCGGTGAGGTCGGCGGTGGCATGCATATCGCGCTCAACTGGTTTCACATCGACGACAAGGGTACTTTCTGGCACAACGGTGCAACGGGCGGCTTCAGCTCGTACGCGTACTTCGATCCGGCGAAGGACTACGCGATCATCGTGTTGTTCAACCGATCGATCGACGACGGCACGTTTGCCGACGATCTCGGCAAGCACATCGTGCAACGCTTGACCGGTGTCGAGGCCGCGTCGCTATAACCGCTCGACCACATGGGTGATGGTGCGTGCGGTGGCGGCGGACTTGGGGAAGCCATCGCCGCGCAGATCCGGTAGCGTGCGGGCGATGTTTTCGCCACCCCGCCAGCCGAAGGTCGTCCTGTTCGCATTCACGCAAAGTGGCACCGCGCACCCGGGCACGCAGCTCGTGACGCGCGCGATGAATCCGGCGTGGTTCGATGCGTGGCGGCGTGGCTCGTTGCGCACGATCGCGGAGCAGGATCTCGGCGCAAAGCTCGCTGACCTCGATGCGTGCGACACGGCGCAGGTGATCACGAGCGAGCCGCGCGACGCGATCGACCTCGGCTATCTCGAAGCCGCGTGGGCGCTCGTGCGCGAGCTCGATCCGATCGTCGTGCTCGATGCGATCGCGATGCGCTACCTGCCGGCAGCGCCAACCGAGCTCGACATCGCGAACGAATTTCGCCTCGTGTTCGAGACCGACGCGGTCGGCAGCGATCGCGCCCACGCGCTGCACACCCGCGGGATGCAGAAGTTCGGCGCGCCCGATCTGATCGCCCTGTGCACGGATGCGGATGCACCGCTGGTCGGCCAGGCGATGCGCGAGCTCGCCGAGCACGTCGCGCGCGGCACCGACCTCGCGACGCCGCGCCACGCGCTCGAGGTGGCGCCCGGCGTGCGATGGGTCGTCGTGCCAGATGCGGAGGGCGTCGGCGCGCTCTTGCAGCTCGGCAACGAAGCCCGCGTGATCGTCGACGAGCACGGGCGACATCTCGTGTCGCTCGCTACCCCGATCAGCTAAGTTAGACCGCGAATCGCGCGAATGCTCGCGTAGATCGCTTCGTGCGTCGCCGGGCAGCCGAGCGGCACCTCGAGTCCCGCAGGCCCGAACTGCGCGATCGCATCGCGAATCGCTTCGCGCACGCTGATCGCGAGCATCAACGGCGGCTCGCCAACGGCCTTGCTGCCGTGGATCACGCCGGGCTGCGCCGCCTTCTCGAGCAGGCTGACCCGGAAGTCCGCCGGCGCATCGCCGATCGAGGGAATCTGATACGTGCTCGCCGAGTGCGTGAGCAAGCGGCCGGTCTTGTCCCACCTGAGCTCTTCGCCCGTGAGCCAACCCATCCCCTGCACGAAGGCGCCCTCGATCTGACCGCGATCGATGTTGTGGTTGAGCGAGTCGCCGACGTCTTGCAGGATGTCGACGCGAAGCACGCGCTTCATGCCGGAGAGCCCGTCGACCTCGACCTCGCTCACCGCGACGCCGTACGCGTAGTAGTAGAATGGCGTGCCCTTACCCTGGCCCTTGTTGTAGGCGATGCCGGGCGTGCGATAGAAGCCGCTGGCGGACAGCGACACCTGCGTGACGTGTGCGCGATCCGCGACCTCGTAGAACGGCACGAACACCTCCGGTCGCGACCTCAATGACACGCGGCTGTCCGCGAAGACGAGGTCGGCCGGCTCGATCACCGCGCCGGTCCGCGCCGCGAGGAGCTCCGCGGCGACGGGGTTCAATCGCGCGCGCAGCTGCTCGCACGCGTTCTTCACCGCCGCGCCGTTGAGGTCCGCACCGCTCGAGGCTGCGGTCGCCGAGGTGTTCGGCACCTTGTCAGTGCGCGTCTTCATCACGCGCACGTGCTCTATCGAGACCCCGAGCTCGCGCATCGCGACACCGCGCATCTTCGTCGAGAGCCCCTGGCCCATCTCGGTGCCGCCGTGGTTCACCTGGATCGAGCCATCGCGATAGATGAGGACCAGCGCTCCCGCCTGGTTGAGGAACGACGCGGTGAACGAGATGCCGAACTTCACCGGCGTCATCGCGAGGCCGCGCTTCTGATGAGCGTGCGCGGCGTTCCATGCGGCGGCCTCGGTGCGCCGCTCGGCGAGCTTCGCGTCGCGCGCGAGCTGGCGCCACATCATCGGCAGCCGATTGTCACCGAGCGCCTGACCGTAGTGGGTGGTGTTGGTCTCGCCGTCGCCGTGATAGAGGTTGCGCTCGCGCACGACCTCGGGCGCGAGGTGGAGCTGGCGCGCGATCCGATCGAGGGCCTCCTCGATCACGAGCATGCCCTGCGGTCCACCGAAGCCGCGGAACGCGGTGTGCGAGACGTGGTTCGTGCGACCGACGCGCCCGGTGAAGTGAACCGAAGGAATGTAGTAGCCGTTATCGAGATGGAACAGCGCGCGATCGAGGATCGACTCCGAGAGATCGAGTGCCCAGCCACCGTCAGAGACCAGCTCGACCTTGGCGGCGGTGAGCGTGCCATCGTCGGCGAAGCCCACCTCGTAGCGGGCCCAGAACGGGTGGCGCTTGCCGGTTACCACCATGTCGACATCGCGGTCGAGCTGGATGCGCACCGGTCGTTTCGTGATCGTCGCGGCGAGCGCGACCAACGCGGCCCAGCTGTTGCCCTGGGTCTCTTTGCCGCCGAAGCCGCCACCCATGCGAGGCGCCTCGACGACGACCTTGTTCCGCGCGACATGCAGCACGTGCGAGACGATTCCCTGGATCTCGGTCGGGTGCTGCGTCGACGAGCAAACGAACACGTCGTCGTCGTCGCCGCACTCGGCCCAGGCCGCCTGCGCCTCGAGATAGAAGTGCTCTTGGCCCCCGATCGCGAGCTCGCCATGCAGCCTGTGCGCGCTCGCGGCGAGCGCAGCATCGCAATCACCGCGCCGGATCACGTGCGGATCGGTGTGAAAGCTCGCAGCCTCGATCGCCGCGGCGATCGACAGGATCGCGGGCGCTGGCGTGTACGTGATCTCGACCGCGTTCGCCGCGGCCTTGCACGCCTCGAGCGTCTCGCCAACGATGACCGCGATCAGCTGTCCGTGATAGTGGACCTCGCCCATCGCGAGCATCGGCTCGTCCTTGCGGATCGCGCCGACATCGTTTTGCCCGGGCACGTCCGCTGCGGTGAGCACGCAGACCACGCCCGGCATCGCGCGGGCTGCGGCCGTTTCGATGCGCTCGATCTTGGCGCGCGCGTGCTGCGACATCACGGGCCACATCTCGAGCATCGAGCGCCGACGCGCTTGATCGTCGACGTAGATCGCGGACCCCGTGACGTGCCCGATCGCGCTCTCGTGCTTGAGCGCGAAGCCCTTCTCGGCCGCCTCCGCGAGCTCGGGATACGGCGTGCCGGGCTCGAAATCGAGCTCCGTCTCGGGTTCGCCGAGCCAGAACTTCTCGAACAAGCTGACGATCAAGCCTTCGCGAAATGCGACTCCCGAACGCACGTCTTCGATCGGTTTGAACTCGCTCGCCAGCACGACCTGCGCGGCGCGCACGGTCTGCTCGTCCCACGGCCTACCGAGCAGAAACGCCTCGGTCTCTCGCGCGCGCACGGGCGTTGGAGCGACGCCGCCGTACGCTAACCGCGCATGCGTGACGATACCTGCTGGATCGCATTCGACAACAAAGCCCGCTGCGACGATCGAGATATCGAGCTCGCGCCGCTTCGACACCTTGAACGCTTCGACGAGCCGCGATCCGCGCGGACGCGGGATCAGGATCGCCTCCACGAGCTCGTCGGGCGCGAGCACGGTCTTGCGGTACGCGGTGAAGAACTCGCCGAGCGCGACCGTGCGTGGACCACGCGGTCCGACGAGGCGGACCTCGGCATCGAGCGAGAGCAACACCGGCGCCATGTCACCGATCGGCGAGGCGGTGACCAGGTTGCCCGCGAGCGAGGCGCGATTGCGGATCGTCCGCGATGCGAACACGCGAAGCATCTTGCCGAGCGAAGGAAACTCGCCCGCGAGCGATTCCTCGAGCGCGGTGAGCGACGCCGCGCCACCGACGACGAGATGCGACACGGTCTTCGTGATCCGCACGAGCTCCGGCACGCCATCGGTCGCGATCAGCGCCGGGAAGCGGCGTCCGAGCTTGTTGATGTAGACCCCGATCTCGGTCGCACCGCAGACCAGCTCGGCGTTCGGCATCGCCGCGCGCATCGCGACGAGCTCGGCGAGCGTGGTCGGACGATGGAACGTGCCGTCCGCCGCGTAGTCGACCGCCGGCAGCGGCGGGACCTC
>Ga0123338_10000952_pt1 | contig 28590 bp, 25 predicted proteins | sample grotaG_FD_89793 | JGI IMG/M metagenome (GOLD analysis project Ga0123338, IMG submission 89793) | Glacier valley bacterial and archeal communities from Borup Fiord, Nunavut, Canada, to study Microbial Dark Matter (Phase II) -... | ecosystem: Environmental > Aquatic > Freshwater > Ice > Glacier ...
TGCTGGAAGGAAAGAAAATAAGAATATCAATGGGTCAGGCAGGTAACTGTTATGATAATGCTATTGCCGAAAGAGTAAATGGGATACTTAAAGATGAGTATTTATTGGATAGTGAGTTTTTAAATCAAAAACATGCCATCGAAGCGGTAAAGGAAGCTATTTATTTATACAATAACCAAAGGCCTCATTGGTCATTAAATTTACGCAAACCAGCAGACGTGTACAATGAAAAGCATAGTTTAAAAGAGGCGGGGGCGGCTCCATTAAAAGAGCAAGACCCCGCCTCTTTTATACGGACTTAATTAAAAGTAATCAGTAGAAACTGTCAACTTTTTTCAGGACATGACAGTGTGTCTCATACCTCATACCTCATACCTGCTACACTTCCGCTCCTGATGCATCTTCCTCCAGTGATTCTTTGTTATCTCCGCCTAAGCTGTAGTAATTATTTTCTTCATCTTCTTCGCCGATCTCTTCCTCTTTATCATCCAACTCTTCGCCTGGTACATCGAGGTCATCGCCGGTTAAGCCCAATGGAAAGCCCTTGGTTTGGAGGTCCTCATCTTCTCCCATATCCATATCACGATCTATGGCGCCGAGTGATAACAAGTCGTCTTTTGTAATGTCTGCATCTGTGCCCTGTACTATGCCAATTTCGTCATCCTCTTCCGAAGAAACCAATCTCTCCATCAAATCCGAATTAGGCACAGTAATATCGGCACCGGTTTTTAAACCACTACTTGTACGTGCCAGATTATCTACATCAATATCCACCCTTTCCATATCACTGGAGGGATTTAATATATCTTCACTTGCCGGGTAATCAAGGTCTTTAAGATTTTCGCGGATACTTTCTTCGCTGGTTTCTTTCTTTTCGTTTTGCATATAGGTCTTTTAAAAACAATTATAAATTTCATGCCCTGCTATCTATCCTCGTACCTCATACCTGACAGCCTTCTTAAGCAATATAGTTATATTCTTAACCTGATTCTCTTTTTTTCTAACAGTCCTGTTACCATAATAATCAGCAGCGCGTAAGCAAGTGATTTAAAAATACCGGTGATACCTGTTCTGAAAAATAAAGGCAGACTTATTCCAACCATCGTAAATAAGGCATAATGAATGTAAGGTAACAGGTAGCAGGTCAGGGTACTTGTCCCCGCAGGGCGAATAGCGCCAAACCATTGCCGTTTGTTTTTTATATCAACCACATAAATCAACAGTACAAAGCAAAGCATGCTGATGCCTGTGCAGATGGCTACCCATGCTGGTGTAGCACGTATTTTTGAGATACCATCCAGCGGACGGAGAGCAAAGCCAATACCCAGCATGGCAAAGCCTGTCAGCGCCATGGTAATGGTGTATCGCTTAAGCTTTTCCTGCTGAGCAAATTTTCTGTACATAACAGAGGTAACAATGCCAGCCATTGTAAGAGCAGGAAGGGCGCCGTCGCTGATGATCCATATCATTTGCCTTACAGGATATAAAAATTTCATCATGCCCGCGTGGGTAGCGATATTAAATAATGTGAAGAATAACAGGGCGACAGTTAGCCAGAAAAGATTTTCTTTTGCAAGCAGGTAAATACATGCAACTAACAGGTAACACCAGCCGATCAATCCCAATATGCCCCACCATTGCGGTGACATGCCTGCGATGCTGCCATTATGATTTCCTTTGTAGAGGATAGCCATAACAATAAGGATTGCCACACCTGTTACCTGGAAAATTAATCTTTTATATTTTTTTATGGTGAGAGGATAGTCAAGCCAGACCAAAAAAAATCCAACGGTTATAAGAATTTGCCAAACCGGTTTTAGGAACAATGCACTGCGATCATAAGTTTCCAGGTTAACATAATACACACCCATTACCAGCAACGCGAAGGAACGTGAAAAAATATACATTAATGACCGATAGGTTGATGAACCATGAGATAAGCGGCTTTGTAATGCAAACGGAATGGACAAGCCGACAATAAAAAGAAAAGCGGGAAATACGGTATCAGCCAGTCCCATTGCATTCGCTTTCCCGGCAGCATGCTCCATCCATCGAGGAACATTTTTTACCGACCAGAGGTCATTAACAAAAATCATCAGTAACATCGTGATGGCGCGAAACACATCAATAGAAGCAAGGCGCGGAGATGATTTCATAGTGTAAAGTTAAATGCCCGGACTGTAATTTATTTGATTGATGTTATTTGCACCTATCAATCTTTGTTATACAGGAACAATAATGCTAACATTTCTATCGCTGTGAGCTGATTGAATATCCCAGGTAATCAAATTCAATAATCAAGAAAAATATTTCTTGGCTATCGTTTCGTCGCAGTTTAATATTGAGTGATGAAACAAAACACCGTGCTGTTTTTATCTTTGCTCCTTTCCCTTATAAGTGTGGCGCAATACAGGAAGTTTAGTTTCCGTCAGCCTAAGATGGGTTCTGTATTTAACCTGGTAATTTATAGTAAGGATTCCGTCGGGGCGGCAAAAGCGGCAGATCATGCTTATCGTTTGATTGACACCCTGAATGAAATTTACAGTGATTATTTGCCTGAAAGCGAATTGAACAAACTGTGCGCGGAGGCAGGAAACGGAAAGTGGATCAACGTTTCCGAACCATTGTTTTACATTTTAAAAGTTGCCCGCCATGCCAGCGAGTTAAGCAATGGCAGCTTTGATGTTACAGCAGGTCCGCTGATCAGGTTGTGGCGCAAAGCCCGGATTGAAAAAGTTTTGCCGGATAAGGATAGCCTGATGGCTGCAAAGAAAATAACAGGCTATCGCTTTATGCAGCTGGACACCATAAAAAAAACAATCAGGCTGACGAAGACAGGGATGCGACTTGACCTGGGAGGAATAGCCCAGGGAGAAACTGCTCAGCTGGTGTGTGACAGGTTGCGTGATGTAGGGTTCCCTTTTAGTTTGCTGGATGCCAGCGGTGATATTGTAACAGGCTCGGTACCGCCGGGTATTAATGGGTGGCATGTTGCTGTCAACCTCCCAGAATCTGAAGAGACCATGGCAACGCATTTACTGCTGAAGAACCAGGCCGTTACAACGTCCGGTGATCTGTACCAGTTTATTGAATTGAATGGTAAAAAATATTCGCATATCATTGATCCGTTAAGCGGCTACGCAATAACTAATAAACGCAATGTTACGGTAATTTCAAAGGAAGGGATAAACGCCGACTGGCTTACAAAAGCCTGCAGTATTTTGCCGGTATCAAGAGCGTTGCAACTGATAAAAAAATTTCCGGAAACAGCGGTGCAGATCGCTGTATTAAAACATGGTAAGCCGGTTTATTACAGATCTCCGGAATTTACTTCTTACCTGAAAAAATAATCCAGTGTTAAGTATAAAATGTTCTAAAAATTTGCTATCAGCTATCAGCCGTCAGCTGTCATTTTATGGCGGATTATTTTTGCGGATTCCACTTAGCCTGTCAATAGTTTGTTTAAGAAAAAAAACAGCAGTAGTTGTAAAATGAATTTAAATATCCGTTTAAACAAATAATAATTTAAATTAGCCTTCTTAATAAAGACTTATTTATACTGGTGTTATGCTGGGCATATACTGAAGTAACGAGTGATTGCTTATTTATTTTAATTCAACATAAGGATACTTTTGAAATAATATTGGGTATGATGGTTCATCGTTTAATGTTTTATATAATAGTGATTTCCATGTTTATTTTGATGATCCTAAAAGTTGATGCACAACAAACAGCAGACGATGTTTCTTCTTATGAGCAGGCTGTACCCGGGACTACGATAAAATTTAAAATGATCTCTTTAAAGGCGGGGAGGTTTCTGCTGACAAATACAAACAGATCAGGCACTGGAAAACCGGAACAAAAGGAGGTAGCTGTTTCGTCATTTTCAATGGGAGCCAACGAAGTGACCTTTGATGAATACGACGCTTTTTTTAAAGATGAAACGTACAGCAGGAATCAAACGACGGATGCTGTAACAAGGCCTAGTCCGCCATACATCGACCTGACATTGGGCATGGGCAAAGAAGGAGGCTATCCGGCTAACAGCATGTCTCAATATGGTGCGGTGATGTACTGCCGCTGGTTGTATAAAAAAACCGGCAGCTTTTACAGGCTGCCAACAGAAGCAGAATGGGAATATGCCTGCAGGGCCGGTGCTGTCACTGCTTTCCCTTTTGGAAACGACACGGCACAGTTGGGTAAGTATGCCTGGTATAAAGGTAACAGCGAAAATAAATACCATAAGTCAGGACTTAAAGCACCCAATGCCTGGGGCTTTCATGATATGTTGGGAAATGTTGCCGAATGGACACTGGATCAGTATGATGAAAATTATTTTGCGGCGACAGGCGCTTCCCCAACAAATCCCTTGATGAAACCAACAGCAAAACAGCCACGAACAATCAAAGGAGGCAACTACCAGGATGAACCTTCGGAGACACAGTGTTCGGCTAGGTTAAAATCAAGTCCTGATTGGAACCGCCGTGATCCGCAGATACCAAGAAGCAGGTGGTGGAATGCCGACGCGCCTTTTATCGGATTCAGGATAGTGAAACCGGATAAGAAACCAGCCGACGGAGAGATAGATAAATTTTATGCCGGGTATCTCGAGCAGTTGTTTAAATAAGATACCTGTTTTAAAATAGTTCAAACGGATTACTTATCTGTTTACACTCATAAGTGAAGCGGGATAATTCCTTTTCATGAATGGCGGTTGAAAGCAGGTAACTAAATGTAAAACACTTAAAATAAAAAATTTTATTATTAGTAGTCATATAAAAAAAGCACCATGAACGACAACAACAAAAACGCGCAGTCAAGGAGAGATTTTGTAAAACAATCTTCCTTGCTGGCAGGTGGTATAATGGCATTGCCTATTATGTCGCAGGCTAATTATTTTTCTGGAGCCGATGATGTAATTAAAATTGCCATGATTGGCTGTGGTGGGCGTGGCACCGGCGCCGCAACGCAGGCCCTGAGTACCAAACAAAACGTGCAGCTCGTAGCGATGGCCGATGCCTTTAAAGACCGGCTCGATGGCGCCTATAAAAATATTGGCGACGCACTTAAAGAAAACGGATTAGATAAACGTCTCCAGGTAAAAGAGGAGAACAAATTTGTTGGTTTCGACGCGTATAAAAAAGCCATTGCTTTGGCAGATGTTGTGATACTGGCAACGCCACCCGGTTTCCGTCCGATACATTTTGAAGAAGCGATCAGGCAGAATAAACATGTGTTTATGGAAAAGCCGGTAGCTACAGATCCTGCCGGCATCCAGAAAGTACTGGAGGTTGCCGCCGAAGCTAAAAAGAAAAAACTGAATGTAGTGGTTGGATTACAACGCCGCTACCAGACTTCTTACCGCGAGATCATGAAAAGATTACAGGATGGCGCTATCGGCGACATCGTTTCTGCTCAGGCCTGGTGGAACAATGACGGTGTTTGGGTGAATCCTAAGAAACCCGGTCAGACGGAGATGGAATATCAAATGCGCAACTGGTATTATTTTGTCTGGTTATGTGGTGACCATATCAATGAGCAGCATATCCATAACCTTGATGTAATCAACTGGGCACTTGAAGGGTATCCTGTCACTGCGCAGGGTATGGGTGGCCGTGAGGTCAGGAAAGGAAAGGAGTACGGTGAAATCTTTGATCATCATTATGTGGAATACGAATATGCCAACGGCGTTATCTTAAACAGCCAGTGCCGTCACCAGAAAGGTACGCTGGCGAAAGTAGATGAATATCTTGCCGGTACAAAAGGAAAAATATTTTTCGATCAGGCGCGTATCACAGACCTCAAGGGCAAAGTGACTTACCAGTTTGATAAGAAAACAGAAAACCAGCCTTACCAGAATGAGCATGATGAACTTTTTGCGGCTATCGCGAAAGGGGATTATAAATTTTGGGATGCGGAGCGTGGCGCCAGGAGTACCATGACATCGATCCTTGGTCGTATGGCTACGTACTCGGGTCAGCGCATGGACTGGGATAAAGCAATCACTTCAGGTATTGACCTTCATCCGAAGGTATATGCTTTTGATGCACCACCACCCGTGATGCCAAATGCCGATGGCTGGTATGCTGTTGCGGTGCCGGGTATTACAAAATATGATATGGCTGCTAAATAAACTTTTATTAACCACGGAGGATATCCTCCGTGGTTAATAAAAACTTACCTCAAGCATTCTTCACCTTGATAATCTCTGCTGCAATACTAATCGCTACTTCTTCCGGTGTCTGGCTATTAATCGGTATACCGACAGGGGCATGAATACTTTGCAAGACAGTAGCGTCAAATCCTTCTGCCTGCATGTCTGCCAGCATCTTTTTTATTTTAGCTTTGCTGCCCAGCAAACCAATATATTTAAATTTCTTATTAATTAGTGCCTTTAATGCTATGGCATCAGTCCTGTATCCGAAGGTCATTATAACAACGTAATGACTTTCACCAGGTTTAATGAGATCCTCCAGCTGCCGGTAATCTTCGGGCAATGTTATTGCATGAACAAATTTATTTTCCGACACCGTTTTTAAATCCTTCCGGTCGTCATAGAGATGTATATAGAAGTCCATCAGGTGCATGATACGGGAAAGCGCTAGCGCGCAATGACCGGCGCCGATGATAAACAAATGATTTTTATACCCGATGGTTTCAGTGTACTTCCAATCTTTAGATGTGGTAAATGTATAGCAGGTTTTACTATTCCTTCCCAGTGTAAAATAAATTCCGGCAGGTGAAAGTTCTAACAGCCCGGTGTTATTTTGTTCAAGGCATTTAATGATTGCATCAACAGCAGCGGTATCTTTTTTTTGAACGGAATACATCACTATTGTTTGTTCTCCCGAACATATCATCCCACTCTGATGAGATGCAGTGATTTTATTATGAACCTGTTTATGTATTGAAGCTTGTGAATCCTGATGGGCAAGTCTTGCCTTCGCCATTTCAATAAACTTATGTTCCATAATACCGCCGCCTATAGAACCTTCCATCAATGCTTCGGCATTTACCGCCATTATAAATCCCTGTCGCCCGGGGCTACTTCCAAGGCTCTCTGCAACATACAAAAGCATAACAGGGATACCCTGGTTCAAACATACAGAAATAAGTTTCCATGTGGCCAGGCTTTTCATGGATCAGGTTTAAGGCAGGAGTATATTTGTTATGCTATGGATAGCGATTTCTGATATATTAGTTGCAGGACTTATCTCTTCATTGATATTTTCATACAATGATAGCAACACTTTTTCAGGAGTCATAGGACTTCCAAAAGAACAGGTTGTTAAAGGATTAAACGCTCTGACAGCATTGCGAAGCGCGAAGAAAGTGCCGATGCCATACATCAGCGGTGGCTCTCCTACCGCCTTGGACCGCAGTGCCGCAAGATTTGGCTTACTGTTTTCAAGGAAATAAATATCGATGGTTTTAGGGACACTATAAATATCAGGCACTTTGTAGGTAGATAACGAATCAGAACGAAGCCTGCCTTCCTTATCATACACCAGTTCTTCCATGGTCATCCAGCCGATACCCTGTACCAGACCGCCTTCGATCTGGCCTTTATCGATAGATGGATTCATGCCGGAGCCAATGTCGTGTACCAGGTGCACACCATCAATGGTATAAATGCCCCTGAGACAGTCAATGGTTACCACCGTAATAGCAACACCGTATACATGGTATGAGAAGGGATGCCCTTTTTCTTTGGCATGATCAAAACTTATCTCCGGAGTAGCATAATGGGCATTCTCTGAAAGGCTTACCCTTTGAACGTAAGCCATCATCACCAGCTTTTCCCAGGTGATATCCGTTTGTGATCCGTTCAGCCAAATACATTCATCCCGTAATTCAATACATGCCGTAGTTGTCTGCAAAAACGTTGCAGCAACTTCTTTCAACCTTTCAGCAATAGCAAGGCAGGCCATCAATACTGCCTGGCCATTAAGATCCGCTGTAGCGCTGGCAGCGGAAGGCGAAGTATTGGCTACGCGACTGGTATTGGTAGTCTGTATTTTTATTTTCGAACCCGGGATAGCGAAAGTCAGGGCAGCCACCTGAAGCATTTTCGTATTAACGCCTTGTCCCATTTCAACAGCGCCGGTACTGATGCCAACGCTTCCATCTGTGTACACGTGAACGAGTGCCCTTGCCTGGTTCATAAATGTTTTGGTAAAAGAAATCCCGAAACATACCGGCATAAACGAAAGGCCTTTTTTAAGCAGTTTGTTACCAGTGTTAAATACTTCGATTTGCTTGGTCAGCTTATGAGTATCATAAAGCGCTTCCGCCTTTTCCCAGCATGCTACCGCTTCGCTGTTTGCTTTCTGGCCGTAAGGAAATTCATCACCGGTTACCAGCAGGTTTTTCTTTTGAATAACTGATGCAGATATACCCAGTTCATCCGCGGCCCTGGCAATCGCTGATTCTATAACAAACATTCCCTGCGGACCGCCAAAGCCGCGGAAAGCCGTGTTTGGCGGGAGGTTGGTACGACAACTATAAGCGGTAGCTTTTACATTGGGTATAAAGTAGGCGTTGGTACAATGAAACAATGTTCTTTCCAGAACCGCCGGTGAAAGATCTGCTGCGGCGCCCGCATTCTGATAGAACGTTACTTCATAAGCAAGTATCTTCAGATTGCTATCCAGACCTATCTTAAAATCAGTAGAATACGGATGGCGTTTTCCCGTCATATACATATCAGCATTGCGATGCATTGAAAATTTAACGGGCCTTTTGAGATGATAAGTCGCCAGGGAACAAAGAATGGCCCAATGCGTTGCCTGGTCTTCCTTACCACCAAAGCCGCCACCCAGGCGGGTTACATCCACTTCAATGCGATGCATCGGGATGCCAAGAACATGAGCCATGTGTCTTTGTACCGCCGTAGGACCCTGGGTAGAAGAATATATTTTGATGCTTTCGTTTTCGGTGGGAATGCTGTATGCGCCCTGCGTTTCAATATACAGGTGTTCCTGGCCGTTAGTTTCAGCAATGCCTTCAAAAACATGTTCGCATCGGTGCCAGGTTTCAGCAGTATTGCCAAGCGCAAAGGTTCTTGGTGGCACAATCAATTTACCTTCAGCCTTCGCCACTCTTGGATCAGTGATAACAGGTAAAGGCTCTATGTCGATCTTTATTTTTTTTAACGCCGCTTCTGCGGCCCCGGTTGATTCAGCCACTATAAATGCAACCGGCATTCCGCGGTAATAAACATGCCATTCAGCAAGCAACGGCTCGTCAGGTACAATGCCGCCAATCTGATTTTTACCCGGCACGTCCAGGAAAGTAAATATCCTTACCACACCTTCCGAAGACTGTGCTGCTGTTAAGTGCAGTTTAATAATTTTTCCATTCGCTACCGGTGATCCGTACACTACGCCAAACAATGTCCCGGCAATTACAGGGATATCATCCAGGTAAACAGATTCACCCCTCGTATGTGTTTTAGAATCGATGTTCCTCATGTATCTTAATAATTAAAAAAGAGATTACACATATATTAATGTTTCTGTTTTTAAAAAAGGAAACAGTGTTATAAAATGAGCTTTGATGAGTTGCTTTAGTAGCAAGCGTTTATAATAGGCCGTCCCTCTTACATCACTGATAGGTGATATCTCAGACAAAGCGTGTTGAATGGCCTGTTGAACAGTGTGCACAGACAATGCTTTGCCTTTTAAAAATACCGAGGTTTTAGCAAGAAAAAAGGGAACGGGTGCAACGCCGCCTGCGGATAAGCGTGCCTGACTAATTATATTGTTTTCAATGGTGATGGATAGCGCGGTGTTTACGCTTGCGATATCAAGGTGTGTTCTCTTGCTCACCTTTTCAAAATTAAAAAACGTATTATTACCCGGTAGTGAAAACCTGATCTGTTTGATATATTCCGATGGCTTCTTTGCAAGTGTTTTGTAACCCTGGTAGAGATCCTGTAAACGCAATTGTCTTGTTACCCTGTCATCACTTAATATCAGCTGTGCATCCAGCGCAAGAAAAAATATGCTTAAATCACCGATAGGGGAAGCATTGATAAAATTTCCAGCAATGGTAGCCATATTGCGGATGGGTGTAGAAGATACCACTTTTATAAATTGGGAGATGTTTGGAAAATATTGCTGCATCAATTGTGACTCTAAAATATCCGTAACCGTTGCCGCCGCGCCTATAATGCATGTGTTATCTTCATTAAAAATTCCTTTAAGAGCTGCATGGCATAACAAGAAGTTACTGTGTTGGTGAACCAGTACTTCCGGTTGCTGAACATAAAGATCCGTCCCACCGCTAAGAAATGAAGCCCCGTTAAATGATACACCAGGTTGCTGATAATTTTTTACTACCTCTTTTTCAGCAGCCATCGCCGTTGTATTCATTGCTTCCAGGCGTTGCACTATACCGGAGAAATAAGAGGGGATAACACTGGATTTTATAAGGAAAGACAGGGTGTCCTGATCCTGATTTTGCTGAAGCAAAGCTGCAACCCGCCCGGCGGCGCGTTCGATAGATTTGTATCCGGTACACCGGCAAATATTACCATCAACAGCCGCGATGGCGTTTTGTGCCCCGCACTCTTTATCTGCATCTTTTTTATCAGCGGCCGTACCATTCAAACAAAATCCCGTTAGCGACATCACGAAACCAGGTGTACAAAAACCGCACTGCGTGGCGCCTTCATCACACAGCGCCTCTTGTATTGCATTCAGGTCTTTGGTGTTAACGCCTTCAATAGTTACGATATGTTTACCGCCGGCATTTGCCAGCGGCATCAGGCAGGAAGTAACAGCGTTATATGATACCCTGCCTTGTTTTAATTCTCCGGAAAGGATGGTGCATGCGCCGCAATCACCTTCGCGGCATCCGATCTTGGTTCCTGTAAGATGTTTTTGATACCGGATAAAGTCAACCATAACCATACCGGGTGGCAAGTCTGTATCTATCAGTTTATCATTAAGCAGAAATTGTATCAAGATTTATTTTTTATTATTTTAAAGTTACAAAAATTGGAGTAAGCTGCTAACGACAAAATATAAAATTGGTTGTTACTGTTTATTCTTCATCACCTCCAGCGATCTGCGTTTATGACTAAAAGTGCATTCTATTTATAAAGGCATGGCTTTCGAGCGGCGATCAATCGACAAATAGCCGGTTAAAAAACTTACATTAAAGACGTGGACATTGTTAAAAATAGTACATTGAAAAAAAATAATTTGCCTTGCGGAACCTGATGAAAAAAAACTTGTTATTTTTTACGCTTGCCTGGTGCTTTCTATCTATTTCTTACACTGCATCTTCACAGGATTCTACCGAAGAGGAAGAATCCAGGTCAAGGATTTTTTTACATAATATCTTCAAACAGGTTAAGGACGCAGTCACAGCGGGAAAAAAAGACAGTGCGGTAAGCGCTTTAGTGCTGAATGTAAAAAGTGAAACTGACTTCAACCGCTATAATAAAAGGATAATACGTCATATCACTACTAAAGAATTGGGTTTTGAACGAGCTTTTGCTGACACCAGCAACCGGATAAAATATTTCGGTACCCGAGTCCTCAATGCTTTGCACACCGATACCAGGAGCTGGGTAATACGTGCCAACCTCTTCTTCAGCGAAAACAGTGTGTTAAATCCTTACCTGTTAGCAGACAATGAGCGCTACCTGCGCTCCCTGAATTTTATCCAGGATGCTCGTATACTTATTAAAACGGTACGTGGCAGCAGAGATTCTGTTGATGTTGAAGTTATTACAAAGGATTTATTCAGCATCACCGGTGCAATTGACATCAATGGTATCCAGCGCATACGGGCGCGACTAGCAGAAAACAATCTCATGGGCGCCGGCCAGGGCATTCAATACACTGCCCTCATCGATAAAAGCAGGCGACCGGTTTATGGCTACGAAGTGCTGTACAGCAAAAACAGCATTGCCAATACTTTTATAAACGGCACTATAGGTTATACGCTCATCAATACCGGGCGCAGTGATGGAGCGGAAGATGAAAAAGCAATTTATGCCAGGCTTGAAAGACCCTTGTTCTCCCCGTATTCAAAGCTGGCAGGCGGACTTGAAATTAGTTACAACCATTCAGAAAACTATTACAACAAACCAGATTCTCAATTTTATAATTACAGGTATAATTTATATGATGTCTGGGGTGGATATAACCTGGGAGTTACCAAACTGCTTAAAAGCAAAAATACGATCCGTGACCGCAGTTTTATCGCGCTGAGGTACTTAAGAAATCATTTTGTTGAAGTACCCTTCCAGGTTGGTGATAAATTTGACCCGCTGTACAATACGCGGAAAGCTGTACTCAGTGAACTTACCCTGTTCAGGCAGGACTTTTATAAAGCAAATTATATTTATGGTTTCGGCACCACTGAAGACATTCCTTACGGTTATAATATTGCGCTTACTGGTGGCTGGTATAAACAACTCTCTCTTGAAAGACCATACGCCGGTGTTAATGCCAACTATTATATAATTACACACAGGGGTGAGTTTATGCAATATATTGTGCAGGCCGGCGGCTTCAGGAATCATGGATGGGAAGATGCAAGCATATTGCTGGGTGCGAATATGTTCAGTAAGCTGTATTACTATAACAATTGGAAAATCAGAGAACATGTAAAATTCAGTTATACCCAACAGTTCAGAAGAGTTACTTATGAACCGTTGAGACTGGATAATCCTTATGGACTGGATTATTTTAGTACCGATTCACTGAGGGGTAAACGCAGGGCTACTTTTTATGCGGAAACAGTGATTTTTCTTAAAAGAAAAGTCTTCGGTTTCCAGGTAGCGCCTTTCACTTTTGCTAACCTGTCACTGCTAACACCTGAAAAGGTTGCCTTAAATAAATCGGATCTTTATACGGGAATAGGAGGAGGCATAAGAACAAGAAATGAAAATCTTATTTTTGGTACCATTGAATTAAGAATGATATACTTCCCGCGAAAGGGGGACTCTAATAATTTTTTTAAAATATCGGTGCAATCAAATCTCCGGTTCAGGTATAACAGCAGGTACATAAAAGCACCGGATATTTTACAATTGAATTCTGTGATAGATGATAATTTTTAAGGAGCTATCAGCTTTCAGTCGTTTCCGGTAATTATATAAATTATACAGTTACAAAAAATCACTTGTTATTAAAATGAATTTCAAATTTCTACGCTGCCTATAACTGGCAGCCTTAATAAAACATCGTTTTGTTTAACGCTTTAATCGCTTCTTTAAAATCTTCACGGGCTAAGATAAACTGGATGTTTACTTTTCTTAGTGCGAAGCCGGCGCTTTTAATATTGATGCCATGGTTGGCAAGTGACTGAGCTGCTTTTGCCAGCAGGCCTGGCTGGTCAATATTAGAACCTATCAGGCATACTACGGCGGCTTTTTCTACTGTTACTCTTTGAAAGATAGCCTCCAGTTCAACGATCAGTTGTATTTTAAGATCTTTTTCCCAGATAACAAAAGAGATGCTGTTGGCGCTGGTTGCTTTAAAGGTATAGCTGATATTGAACGACTGCAATACCTGCATGATCTTTAGGTCGAACCCGACAGTGCCTACCATCATATGATCAAACACATCGATGATAATAACCTTATCGGTACCCGTTATAACCTCCACTCTTTTATGCGGGCAGATATATTCTTTAGTAATGAGTGTTCCCGGGTGGTTAGGTTCAAAAGTATTTTTAATACGTAAATTGATATTATTGATTTCGAGCGGCTTGGAGGCTTTGGGATGAATGGCTTCCATACCAACGTCCGCAAGCTGGTCGGCAACATCATAGTTGGTAAAGCCCACCGGTATGGCATTCTCCTTTCCCACTAGCTGAGGGTCAGCCGAGCAGAGGTGGTATTCTTTATGGATGATGGCTTCATCAGGTTTTAAGGCAACGGCGATTTTACTAAAGGTGACTTCTGAATAACCCCTGTCGAATTCGCGCATAATGCCTTCGGTGCCTTTGGTATATCCTGTTACTATGCAGATTGTTTTATTGAATTGGATATTTTGAAATGACGCCGCTATGCGTTGGTCGATGGTGTAAGAATAATGATCGTGAAAGCCGCTAAGATCAATTAGTGTAGCGTTGATATTACTATGCTGCAACTGGTTTACAAAATTAAATGCCGCATGTGATTCACCAATGGAGGATAATATTTCGCGGGCGGCTTGTAAGATATTTTCATCGCTTACATATCCGGAGGCAAGTATATTGGCAAGGTTGTCTAGAAACAGCCTTGCTTCATGGATACGTTGTTCAATGAATGCATTGGCTACCGGCAGGTTTAATCCGGTAGTTGCATAACTTTGATTGATCGAAAGCAATTTTATTAAAATGCCATCGAGTGACTGATGAAAATCTTTATAGGATTTAAGATGATGGAATACGCCCGGTTCACCAGTTTTCTTATCTTCCAGCAACCAATTTGTTACACCGGCATAAGCAGATACTACGAACACCCTGTTATACATTGTCTCAGGTGTTCGCTGGTAGATGATGATGTTATTAAAAACCTGTTCATAAGCGCTCATCGACGTGCCGCCTATTTTTTCAACTGTCAACATAATTAAAATTGTAACCTTAATTTATAAGTAGTTTTTTCTCTGTGACTTAGCGCCTTCGTGGCTATTAATTTTTTGTCACGGAGATTCGAAAAACAAACATTCAAAATAGGCGCTCTCTAAAAGTCCGGAACCTATTTCCTTGTGAAGGGTGAGCGCACAATTAAAAACAACTTTTGCTATTTCATTTTCATTCACTATAAAACTTATTATGGTAATAACTTTTTGAAAGCATCAAGCTTCGTTGTCTTTAGGTCTGCGAGTGTCTTGCTATCAAGAAGCTTAAGGGTAGCGTCTCTTACCTGGATCATCATTCGGTTAAGGCCACAAGTTTTTTCGTCGCAGTCTTTACATTTTTCGTAGAAATTAAGACTAACGCAGGGAAGAAGGGCTATGGGGCCATCCAGTAGTCGCATAATTTTTGCCAGCGTTACGCTCCTCGGGTTTACGGCGAAATAATAGCCGCCACCTTTGCCTTTTTTACTTTCCAGTACGCCCGCCTTTCTAAGTTCTAACAAAATATTTTCAAGAAATTTAAGAGGGATATTTTTCTTTTTTGAGATTTCCGAAATAAGTACCGGACCATCACTGATATGTTCAGACAAATATATTAACGCTTTAAAAGCATATTGAGTTTTTTTTGAAAGCATTCTGTTAGTAATTTAATATTTAATCAGTAGCAATAACAATTACGACTACTAATTTAACTGAATTTGTTATAACAAATTTAATGCTTCAACAGATAAAACAGCGAACCCGAAAACTATAACAGGAGGGCAGAAAACTATAATCCTAATACTTCTTTCATCCCGAATATTCCAGTCCTGCCGGTAATAAATTCAGCAGCCAGAACGGCACCGGTGGCAAAGCCCGAGCGGTTATGTGCCGTATGAATAATTTCAATATCATCTACCAAGGAAGAATATTTTACTTTGTGTGTCCCCGCAGCGGGGTCTATGCGTTCACTAATAATTTCCAGTTCGTTAGAATTATCACTAGGGTGATTAACCCACCTGGTTTTTCTCAGAACTTTCTCGAGTACCTGTTCAGCGAGAGAAACAGCCGTACCGCTGGGTGCATCTAACTTTTTAGTGTGATGAATTTCTGTAAGATTTATTTTATAATCAGGATATGGTGCCATCAGCGCAGCAAGTTTCTTATTCACCTCAAAAAAAATATTCACCCCTACACTGAAGTTGCTGGCGTAAACCAGCGCGCCCTGCTGTTGCTCACACAGCGCAGTTACTTCGGGCCATTGCTGCAACCAACCGGTAGAACCACATACAACAGGAATGTTATACCGCAGGCACTTCATTACATTTTCAAACGCGCTGCCCGGACCGGTAAATTCTATGGCAACGGCTGCATCGCTTATGTTTTCAGTATTAAAATCTGTTTCGTTATGTTCATCGATTTTTAATACGATCTCATGTCCTCTTCCCAATGCAATTTCTTCAATGGCTTTCCCCATCTTTCCATAACCAATCAATGCAATCTTCATAATAAATATTTATTAAAGCAGCCGGATATCAGGTTTACCAAGAGACACCAGGTAGTTTTGGTCTGCCTTTGTGAATATCAAAAACAAAACTTAAGCCCAGGTTTTTAGTGCCAGCGGTGAAGCCGGGTTTTATCTTCATTGACAGGTCGTCGCTCACATTAAATTCTTTCAGATGGGCGTCAACGGTAGCGTCTACAACGTTGAGTCCCCAAAAGAAAAGAAAGATCAGGACAGAGTAGTCAATGTTTTTTCTATAAGTGTTACGGTAATTACGAAGGTCATTACTGGCGTTCGCTCTAAGAAACGGGTATAAGTCTGCGTCAACAGTCTTATATTGGGAAGTATCACCGCCGGGCGCTTTTGAAAGCAACAGTACCCGGTATGCGTAAGCCACTCTTTTGTATTGGGTGATATTAAAATTAAAAGCATAAGCGGTTGCGCCGAGTGCGCCATATACCAGCGGCAGTTTCCAGTATTTTTTATTGGTAACCTGACCCCAGCCGGGTAAGATAGCAGAACGAAGCGCTGCTCTCCTGGGACCATTTATTTTTTTTGCGGTAGTATCCTTTACAACGGTTTCAGTAAGCGAAAGAGAATCTTTTAAATTAATAGCTTTGTTTTTGCTGGTAGGGATAGACGAAGTAGTATCAGATTTTTTTTGCGGGAAAGAAAACTGGTGAATAAAAACCAGGCCGGTCAGTAACAAAAAAAACCTTGTCTTCATGCTAAGTTAATTTGTAGAAGCTCCCAATTGATCAAGGATTTTATTCAGTTCCCCGATTGAATAATATTCAATGGTAATACTGCCGTTGCCTTTTTTATTATGCTGCATTTTTACTTTGGTACTAAAATGTGAAGCTAAATTATCTTCTATTTTTTTATATGCTGGTGGCAGCTGTGCTTTTATTGAATCTTTAACAGCTCCGCCGCTTTTATACATTTTTCTTACCAGCTCTTCCGTCTGTCGAACAGATAAACTCTTTTCCTTAATCTCTTTAAAAATAAACAACTGCTGATCAACGGTATCAACATTCACCAGCGCACGGGCATGGCCCATACTCAAACCGCCGTTTCTTACCGATACCTGGATGTCAGGGGGAAGTTTTAAAAGACGGATATAATTGGCAACGGTACTTCTTTCTTTGCCCATCCGCTCCGCCACCTGTTCCTGGGTATGATTTAGATCGTCCATCATACGTTTATAGCTAAGCGCTATTTCAATCGCGTTAAGGTCTTCGCGTTGCAGGTTTTCAAGTAAAGCAAGTTCAAGCAATTGCTGGTCGTCGGCCTGGCGGATATACGCTGGAAGATCTTTTAAGCCGGCGATTTTTGCAGCGCGCATACGTCGCTCACCAGCAATCAAACGGTATTTACCAGAAGGTAATTGGGAAACAGTGATCGGTTGGATAATGTCGTGCAGCTTAATGGAGTTAGCCAGCTCATTCATTGCCTGCTCATCAAAATCACGACGCGGCTGTCTTGGATTGGTTTCTATTTCGCCGAGTGGGATACGTAAGATGCTTGTAGCAGCTTCTGCCACATTCGATTTTAGTTGTCCGGATGTCGTCTTTAAATCGGCATCGATATTTTGCAGCAGGGAGCGTATCCCTTTTCCAAGTGCGTCTTTATTTAATTTGGGTGCAGTCATAGGTTGGTTGAGCATTCATTGTAAAAGGTGTATTAACTGAAAGCCCATAGCTGTGGGCACAAGCATGCCGTTAAATTATAAGCAACATCAGTCATCATCATTCCCGATATCTTCAAAAACCCTTTCTTCCTGACTGATCTTTGTCATATTATTTTTCTGGAGGATTTCTTTAGCGAGATTGAGGTAATTGATAGCGCCCTTGCTGGTAGCATCATATAAAATAACAGGCTTGCCTACGCTGGGCGCTTCGCTGATGCGTGTGTTGCGATGAATAATGGTATTAAAAACGATTTCGTCGAAATGCCTTCTTACCTCACTTACCACCTGGTTGCATAAACGCAGACGTCCATCATACATCGTCATGAGTATGCCTTCTATCTCTAACGACTGGTTCAAACGGTTCTGTACTATTTTAATAGTGTTAAGCAGTTTCCCCAGCCCTTCCAGTGCAAAAAATTCTGTCTGCACCGGCACCAGTACGGAATGTGCCGCTGTTAAAGCGTTTACAGTGATAAGCCCTAAGGATGGTGAGCAATCGATGACTATAAAATCATATTCATCGAGCACCGGTTCAAGGATACCTTTTAAGATCCCTTCCCTGTTAGGATAGTTGATCATTTCTATTTCCGCGCCTACAAGGTCGATGTGAGAAGGGACAATGTCTAGGTGCGGCGTATCTGTTTTAAGTATTACTTCCTTTAAGGGTGTATGATTTACCATGCAGTCATAAAGACTGTGGGTGATATTATGAAGATCGAAACCAACACCGGTAGTGCTGTTAGCCTGCGGATCGGCATCTACGAGGAGTGTTCTGAATTCAAGTACACCCAAACTGGCTGCCAGGTTTATGGCAGTGGTAGTTTTACCAACTCCTCCTTTTTGATTTGCTACTCCAATGATTCTTGCCATATTTAATCCCTGATCCCGCTAAGCGGAAATTTGTTTTTATACTAAATGGTAAATCGTCTTACGCTGACTTTAGGCCTGCTAAATTAAATCTGCAGGCTTAATATTATAAATCCTGCCTCATTAAAATTAAACTTTACAAGTAAAGTTGTCGCCAATCGGCATAACGGCAAAATTTAGTTTTACCCATAGTGGTACTAACTTTTATAATCAGACAACTTAAATTGTTGTTGCTTGTTTTTCTTTGTGCCTCCCTCCTGGTGGTTAAAAAGCAAAAGTAAGCCTTCGCCATAAATTGTGAAACTTTAGTAATTTCCGTTTGTTACATTTATATCAAATCAAATTTTTAAGGCTGATTAAAAGGCGCTGAATTTTTTTCAGCAATTAATAACAGGATGCATACCATTATTTCAGGCACTAACAGAACCGGAAGTTATACTTTCAAGATAGCAGCGCAATACCAGCAATTACTAGCTGAAAAAGGCATAGAAGCCGCACTGGTATCGTTGGAACACCTCGATGTAAGTAAGCGTAATGCCGCTATCAGGAAGTTGGAGGAAGAACTGTTGATCCCTACTACTAAATTTATTTTCATAGCTCCTGAATACAACGGCAGTATCCCCGGAGTGTTGAAATCTTTATTAGACGTATCGGATATAGAAAAAGACTGGTGGGGTAAAAAAGCACTCCTGGTTGGCGTTTCCACAGGACGGGCGGGAAACCTCCGGGGAATGGATCATTTAACAGGAATTCTTAATTATCTGAAAATGATTGTGCATCCTAATAAACTCCCGATTTCAATGGTTCACAAGCTGGTGAATGACGAAGGACTGATTATAGAAAAAGGGACACTCAACACCATCAGCGTTCAACTGGATGAATTTATAGCTTTTTAAACACCAGGTTTTTTAGTGAAGCCTGTATAATATCATCAACAGGCATAAGTATTCTAGTACAATTTTTACACATGCGCAACACAGGAATTATCTGGATCATAGCAGCGATCCTTGGCTTAATGGATATTTATATATTCCAGGTAGTAAGGATGCTGGCACTGACGGCTTCTCCCAGGTTGCGAATTATTATATACTCAGCCTACTGGATAATCTCCTTATCAACCTTGCTGTTGATGCTGATACTTCCTTACTTAAACTATTCCAACTGGCCAAAACCGGTTCGTACTTACCTGTTTGCAGTAATAGTGGGATTGTTCTTTTCAAAATTAATTGCTTCTATTTTCTTTTTGATCGATGATATAAGAAGAGGGATGATGTGGTTGATAGGCAAATTGTTCAGCAACCCGGCAATAGCTATTTCAGATGGCGCGGAAGGCATTACCCGCTCGGTGTTCCTAAGCTGGTTAGGTGTCGCTGTCGGTGGATCTTTGTTAGGGACATTGATCTATGGCTTCAGCAACAAATACAAGTACCAGGTTAAGCGCATAAAGCTTGCTTATGAAAATCTGCCGCCGGCTTTTAAAGGCCTGAAGGTTATACAGATAAGCGATATACATTCAGGCAGCTTCACCGATAAAATTGCCGTGGAAAAGGGAGTGCAATTAATACTAAACGAAAAGCCCGACCTTATTTTATTTACCGGTGACCTGGTAAACGATCGTGCCACTGAAATGGAAATGTACCTCGATGTATTTAAAAAAATCAACGCTCCGTTAGGTGTGTATTCAACGCTTGGCAATCATGATTATGGTGACTACGTTCAGTGGGAGACTAAAGAAGCTAAGATGGATAACCTGGAACAATTGAAAGGTGTTCATAAATTGCTCGGTTGGGATTTACTGATGAATGAACATAGAATTTTAGAAAGAAATGGTGATAAGATTGCTTTGCTGGGTATTGAAAACTGGGGAGCTAAGGGCAGGTTTCCAAAGTATGGAAGGATGGAGAAGGCTTATCCCGGCACAGAAAATATTCCTTTTAAAATTTTAATGAGCCATGATCCAAGTCATTGGGATGCACAGGTAAGAACTGCATACCCAACTATTGACCTGATGCTTGCCGGGCATACCCATGGAATGCAATTCGGCATAGAAATTCCCGGTTTTAAATGGAGCCCGGTGCAATTGATGTATAAACAATGGGCAGGCTTGTACGAGGAAGGTAAACAAAAATTATATGTAAACAGGGGATACGGATTTATCGGTTATCCCGGCAGAGTAGGTATCTTGCCTGAGATCACCGTGTTCGAATTAGCATAACATGTTAATGCAACAAACCGTATGAGGCAACATCATCCTGATAACAGGTTGTTAACAGCCTGTGTAATTTATTGCAAGTAATCATAATTGATAGTATCTTTATTCCAAGACAACTTTATTTTTAAAAACTACGTTTACTGGCACATCATAATGTAAACACCTATTAAACTGCATGAAGCTTCTTATAACGGTGATATTATTAAGCGCAGGTATCTTGTCTTCCGGTTCAACCCATGCACAAAAAAATAAACTTGATGCAATGTTTTCTGGTGGTGATACCACATCTGTGATGGATTCTCTTATGAGAGATTTTGATGCCTACCTCGACTCATTGATAAAACCAAAAAGCTTTTTTAATATAAGCGCAGGTTTAGGCACTGGTTTTTTTAGCTTTAAAGACAATATCGCTTTAGATTACCAGATAAAAAATAAAGCCATCTTCTCACCCGAAGTCAGTTACTTTCATAAATCGGGATTAGGGATTACGCTTACAAGTTACATGCTAAAAGCAAATACAAAGTTGAGTGCTTACCAGTATGCTGTAAGTCCTACCTATCATTATAACAAAAGAAATCAGTTCTCTACAGGATTAAGCTACACGAGATTCTATACTAAAGACAATCTATCGTTTTATACTACACCTATAAAAAATGAAGTGTATGCTTTTTTTAATATAAAGAAATGGTGGCTTGAACCTGGGATAGCTATGAGTTATGGATGGGGTAGTAAAACAGAATATGAGAACAAAGAAGTAAATATTTATTTAAAGCGAAGTGCTAATCCAAAATTAAGCAGAAAGAAAGTTATTACAATTCAGCGTGATGAGTCCGTCAGGGATTATTCAACATTGTTTTCTATAAGACATAGTTTTATTTTTAGTGATGTGCTGCTTAAAAAAGACATGCTTACACTCAGGCCTGTAATGTTACTTTCAGCAGGCACTCAAAATTTTGGTTTCAACACTTCTTTCAGCAGTCCTACTCTTAATAATAATAATCTCCTTCCTCCTAATTCGAATATTTCAGATGTACGCGGACTTGATTTTCAATCGTCCACTTTTGTATTTCAAATAGATTATTCATTGGGAAATTTTTATATTTTACCGCAGGTTATGATGGACTACTATCTTCACCTGGCCGACAAACGTTTCAACAGCGTTGTCTCTCTTACCATGGGCGTAAACTTCTAAACGCCGGTGAATACTTAAAGTTCAGGTAGTTTATATTCTGCCAGCTAATCTGTAATCAGTGTCTTGGGTCTTAAGAGTATTACAGGCTCTATAGATATATCCTTCACATTAAATCTGTCCTCTGTTGCTTTACTGCTTTAAGAGAATTTTAAACATGCTACTTTAAACTATACACCATGTACCGATTCTTAACAATACATTGTCTGGCAGTAAGGCGTAATTTGATTTACTTTAACAACACAACTTTTTGCTGGCATATAACTTGGACCTATTTCTAAAAATTAAAACCCTCATTATGAAATCGAAGATGCTTGTATTGTTTGTCGCTTTCCTCTGTGTTACTACTTTTGTTATTGCACAGAAAACGCCGTTCCTTCAGTTAGGATTTAAGGCAGGTGCTAACGTAATCAAAATTGACGGTAAATCTTTTAATGATAAATTTAATTACGGTTACAGTCTTGGAGCTTTTGGCGCGCTGCGGCTTGGTGAAAAATGGCAGATTCAGCCAGAAGTTTTATTCAATCAATACAACACCAGGTCCGATTCAAGCTTCAAGCATTTGTATGATATAAAGAATTTTAAAGGTGTAAAACTCAATTATCTTTCTATTCCAATTTTATTAAATTATTCACCGGTGAAGTTTTTCACCTTGCAGGCAGGCCCTCAATTCGGAGTACTATTAAATAAAAATGAAAACCTCTGGACCAATGGCAAGAGTGCTTTCAGCAATGGTGATTTCAGCATGGTAGGAGGCGTTCAATTAAATGTTGCGAATTTCAAAGTCTCCGGAAGGTATTTTGTCGGATTGAATGATATCGGCGATATCAACAACAATGAAAAATGGAAAAATAAGGGTTTTCAACTAAGCGTAGGAATGAGGATACTGTGAACAGGAGTGAGGTATGAGTTGGTGAGGTATGGATAGTAAAACGGAGAAGGGTTATTATAGATCTAATTTTAATAATTTATATCGTGAAAATCCGAAAGGGCGATAATATTGTTTTTGAGAAGAAATAATGGTATCACCCTTTTGAATTTTATAACTCACACCTGAATAACTCACACCTGACTATCCCAAACCTGAACACCTCATACCTCATGCCCGTTACCTCGTCCACTTCTACTATCTTTGGCGGTGACATTATGCTGGCATTAATCTTGACCTGTTAGCATTCTCCTGAAAATATAGGAACTTTCCTTTTCAGGTGTTATTTTGTCACTGAATAATTATCATGAACCACTCGAATTTTTTTTTCAAACCTGAAGACGATATGGATTTCCTGCCCATCATTCCTTTGAATGAACATGAGGGCGATGATGGTCAGGATATAGACATACCATCGGAATTACCTATTTTACCCTTAAGAAACACAGTGCTTTTTCCGGGAGTAGTTTTGCCAATTACAGTTGGGAGAGATAAAAGCATCAAGGCTGTTACCGAAGCGTACAAGGCTGACAAATTGGTAGGCGTAGTAGCTCAAAAAGACAGCAGCGTGGAAGATCCTACCATTACCGACCTGGAAGATGTAGGCACGGTGGCAAAAATAGCCAAGCTTATTAAAATGCCGGATGGAGGCACTACCATCATCATTCAGGGCAAGCGGCGCTTTAAAGTAAAATCAATAACGGCAGAAGATCCTTTCTTCAAAGGGACGGTAGAGATCCTTCCCGAAGAAGAAGCGCCCACAGACCAGGATTTTGAAGCGTATGTTTCTAATATAAAAGACCTGGCGTCACAGATCATTAGTTTATCACCTAACCTTCCTTCCGAAGCATCTATTATTCTAAAAAATATCGAGAACCCATCTTTCCTGATACATTTTGTAAGCAGTAACCTGAGCACCGACCTCGCTGATAAGCAGCAATTGCTGGAGCTGAATAATATTAAATTACGTGCCGACCTATTGATGCAGTTACTGCAACGCGAGTTACAGTTCGCAGAGCTGAAAAATAAAGTAACAAATAAAACACGCACCGAACTCGATAAGCAGCAGCGCGATTATTTCCTGCAGCAACAACTAAAAAGTATCAAAGATGAGCTGGGCGGTGATACCAATGAACGGGAAGTAAAGGAGATGCAGAAAAAAGCAGAAGGAAAAATATGGCCCGCCGCAGCAAAGGAAATGTTTAAGAAAGGCACGGAAAAGCTTGAGCGGATGCACCCCAGCACCCCGGATTATTCTGTGGTATACAACCACCTTGACCTGATGCTTGATCTGCCTTGGCTTGATTATACCGAAGACAAATACGATTTGAAAAAAGCCAAACAGGTGCTTGACAACGATCATTATGGAATGGATAAAATAAAGGAGAGGATACTGGAATACCTGGCTGTGCTGAAACTGAAGGGTGATATGAAGAGCCCGATTCTTTGTTTTGTAGGTCCTCCCGGTATCGGCAAAACCTCGCTGGGCAGGAGTATAGCCAATTCAATTGGCAGAAAATATGTGCGCTTAAGTTTAGGGGGCTTGCATGATGAAAGCGAGATAAGGGGACATAGAAAAACTTATATCGGTGCGATGCCGGGGAGAATCGTTCAGTCTATCAGGAAAATAAAGTCTTCCAATCCGGTCATGATCCTGGATGAAATAGATAAAGTAGGCAGTGATTTCAGGGGTGATCCGTCATCCGCACTCCTTGAAGTTTTAGACCCGGAGCAAAACCATACCTTTTATGATAATTATCTTGAACTTGAATACGATCTTAGCAAGGTTTTGTTTATAGCCACCGCCAACAATATCGCTAATATTCAACCCGCTCTCCGTGACCGGTTGGAAATCATAGACCTGAGCGGTTATGCTATCGAAGAAAAAACGCAGATCGCAAAAAGGCATTTGTTACCAAAACAAAGAGAAGCACATGGTTTAAAGGATATCGGTTTTAAGATCAGCGATAAAGTACTTGAAAAAATCATTGAAGAATATACAAGAGAAAGCGGAGTCAGAGAACTCGATCGTCAGCTTGCTTCTATCATGCGCTCTCAGGCCAAAGCCTACGCCATGAATGGAAAGCTAAAACCCTCCCTTTCTTTAGAAGATGTATCCAGGATATTAGGCAGGTCGAGGCATAGCAATGAAATTTATAAAACTGCCGCCATGGCCGGAGTAGCGGTAGGTCTTGCCTGGACTTATGTCGGCGGCGATATTTTATTTATAGAAACTGCTTTGAGTGAAGGAAAGGGCGACCTTCAGCTAACCGGTAACCTTGGCACGGTTATGAAAGAGAGCGCCAGCACGGCGTTGACCTACCTGCAGGCAAATGCACGAAAGATTGACATAGACCCGGCGATATTCGGAAAGAAGAATATCCATGTTCATGTTCCGGAAGGTGCAGTACCCAAAGACGGTCCCAGCGCTGGTGTTACAATGCTTACATCGCTGGCTTCCGCTTTTACCGGGCGCAAAGTAAAGTCATATCTTGCCATGACAGGTGAAATTACACTGAGGGGACAGGTACTGCCAGTAGGAGGTATCAAAGAAAAAATTCTTGCTGCCAAGCGTGCCGGACTAAAAGAGATCATCCTGTGCTGGCAAAATGAAAAAGATATTCTTGACATTGACCCGGCTTTTATCAAGGGTTTAAAATTTCACTACGTTAAAAATTTACAGCAGGTGCTGGAACTGGCGCTGGTATAAACTTTACTAACTTATAAATCCTTTAACAACCAGTTTAAACAAATACTGGAAAGGTGATGTTATATTAATGAGAATCGTTAAGATTTTCATGTTGGTTGTTTTAAGGGTTAAATTATCCCCCATTTCTATGGGGGATTTATTTTTTCAGAATCTTACTTTGGTCACGGTAATAACCATATCTTCAAATCCGTGAATGAGAATATTTTTCTTTTCAATACTACTATTCAATTTTATACAGTTCAGCAATGCACAGACTATTGGTGGTAATGCAGTCTATAATTTTCTCAAGCTACCGGGTTCACCACAGCTTTCAGGGTTGGGAGGAGTAAACGTATCAAATATCTCTAACGATATCGGCCTGTCATTTAATAACCCGGCATTGTTGCGACCGTCTATGCACATGCAGCTAACAACTGTATTCAATTCTATGTATGCAGGTATCAATACTTACCAGGCGATGATCGGCTATACCGATGAAAAACTGCAAACAAATTTTTCGGCTGGGATTCAATACCTGGATTATGGAAACATCGCCCAGACAGATGCTGCAGGTAATATGCTTGGCACTTTCAGACCCGGTGATTATGTTGCGCGGGTTTCGGTATCGCGCCAATACCTGGAACGATGGTACTATGGCGCAACAATAAAGTACATCCATTCCAACTATGGCTTATACCAGTCAGACGCACTGGCAATGGATGTTGGAGTAGCTTACTATGATAGCGTTGCTCAGGTACAGGTATCACTACTTATGAAAAACATGGGAGTGCAGTTAAAAAAATATGAAGGTACCGCCGGTGACGACCTGCCATTCGACTTACAGGCCGGTATCACCAAACGTCTAAAAAATGCTCCGATCCAATTTTCCCTTACAGCGCAACACCTGCACCAGTTTGATATACGCTACAACGACACCAGTTTCAATAACGTTAATGGATTCAACACCAAGGGCAGAGCAGGCATTACGCTAGACAAAATTTTCAGGCACATTGTATTCGCCACCCAATTTTATGTAGGGGATAAGATAGAGATCACGGCGGCATATAATCATCTTCGTCGCGCTGAACTTGACATCTACAATTCTACCAACGGATTAAACGGATTTTCCCTTGGCATTGGAGTACTGTTTAAAAAAATTCAGATCAGGTATGCAAGATCGTATTATCAAAACAACACGGCTTACAACCAGTTCGGTTTAAATATGGCGCTGAATGAATTTTCGTCTTTATAAAATAGTTGACAGAACAGGCTGATAAGATTTTTCGACAATTGTTTCTGTAAAAATCTTGTCTTCTTTAAAAGCTTTTCTTGGCGTCAGTCCTAATAATTGGAACATCGCATTGTCTTCATCGAAGGTAGGATTGGGAGTTGTAAGTAGTTTGTCACCGGCAAAGATGGAGTTTGCGCCTGCCATAAAGCACAAAGCCTGTTCGGCGATGGTCATCTCTGATCTCCCTGCGCTTAACCGTACCATCGTCCCGGGCATGATAATTCTTGCAGTGGCGATCATTCTTATCATATCCCAGATATCTACTTTAGGATTATCCTGCAGGGGTGTGCCCTTTACTCTTACCAAAGCATTTATAGGGACGCTTCCCGGGTGTTGCGGCAGTGTGGATAATGTTTGCAGCATGCCGATCCTGTCTTCATGTGTTTCTCCCAGTCCGATGATGCCGCCGCTGCAAACACTGATACCGGCTTTTCTTACATTACCGAGTGTTTGTAACCTGTCCTGGTAAGTGCGGGTTGTGATGACATCGTTATAATGTTCTGCGGAGGTATCAACGTTATGGTTGTATGCATAAAGGCCCGCATCATATAATTTTTTTGCCTGTGTCTCGGTGAGCATTCCCATGGTGCAGCAAACTTCCATTCCCATTTCGTTAACGCCCTGCACCATTTCGAGCACCCGGTCAAAGTCGCGGTTATCGCGTACTTCGCGCCAGGCAGCTCCCATGCAGAAACGTGTCGAGCCTGCATTTTTTGCTTTTAACGCATAAGCCAGTACGTCCTCTTTCTGCATCAGCGCCTGCACTTCAAGACCGGTATTGTACCGTGCCGCCTGCGGACAATAAGCACAGTCTTCCGGGCATCCCCCGGTTTTTATTGAAAGCAAAGTGCAAACCTGCACTTCCGCAGTAGCATGGTACTCGCGGTGAACGGTTGCCGCCTTAAATATAAGTTCTAACAGCGGACTGTTGTAGATCTCAGCGATCTCCGCTTTTTGCCAGTCGTTCTTTATCATGTCGCTTCTATTATTTAGACAAACGTACTGAAAATGTTCAAACGTTATGTTATAAAAGAAAACTAAAAATAACTGAGGTTCGTTCCCGGATTTAGACCCAGCACACATTCATAAATCAACCTGATCGTATTTTCGATATCACTCTTATGCAACACCTCAACAGTAGTGTGCATATACCGCAAAGGAATAGATACCAGCACTGAAGGACATCCCTCATGTGCATACGCGAATGCATCAGTATCTGTTCCGGTGCTTCGGCTAACGGTCCTCATCTGTATAGGAATGTTATTCTTTGCTGCTACTTCCTGCACAAAGTCAAGCAACTTATTGTGTACTGCCGGGCCGTAAGCAAGGCTCGGACCTTTGCCACAGGACACATCCCCTTCAATGATCTTGTTGATCATGGGAGTGGTTGTGTCATGCGTTACATCTGTAATAATGGCAATGTTGGGTTTTATTCTCCTGGCAATCATTTCGGCCCCTCTTAATCCAACTTCTTCCTGCACAGCGTTTACAATATACAAACCGTAAGGAATTTTCTTTTTATTTTGCTTCAACAGTCGTGCTACTTCGGCGATCATAAAGCCACCAACGCGGTTATCAAAAGCGCGACCTACATAATAATCATTTGCCAGTTCATCAAAGCCATCCTGGTAGGTAACTACCGCGCCAATGTGAACA
>Ga0123338_10000953_pt1 | contig 28523 bp, 20 predicted proteins | sample grotaG_FD_89793 | JGI IMG/M metagenome (GOLD analysis project Ga0123338, IMG submission 89793) | Glacier valley bacterial and archeal communities from Borup Fiord, Nunavut, Canada, to study Microbial Dark Matter (Phase II) -... | ecosystem: Environmental > Aquatic > Freshwater > Ice > Glacier ...
GCCGGTGCAGGACGGCGCGGCGTGGCACGCGCGCTTTCGCGCCGTCGTCGCGCGGCTCGACGCGCCGCCGCGCGAAGCGCCGCAGGTGCTCGGCGCGATCGCCGAGGGCGACGACGCCTTCGTCCGCGGCAACACATGGCTGCTCGACACCGCGCTCGCATTCGGCGCCGAGAAGCTGCGCTGCATCTGCCTGTGGGACGGCGGTGGCGACGACGGACCGGGCGGCACACGCCATCTCGTTGACGCCGTCCGCGGCGTCGGCGGCAACGTGCAGTGGATCGACACGCGCGAGCTTGCGTAGCGGCGCGCGCGTCGTCGCCGAACGTCCACCGTCGGACGGTTGTGACCGCGAAACCGCGGTGCTGCATCCGGGACGACGGCTCTTGCATCGTCCGGCGTGCGCGCCGATGATCCGCTCGACGGCGCAGGCCGGCACACCACGAACATCGGAGACGATCATGGCGAAGACGACATCGGCGAAGACCGCCGCGAAGGCGAAGGCGCTTTCGCTCCACCTCGGCTTGAACGGCGTCAGCGGCGCCGCCTACGGCGGCTGGGACGGTCCGCTCGCGGCCTGCGAGTTCGACGCCGACGACATGGCCGCGCTCGCGAAAAAGCAGGGCATCAAGCCGACCGTGCTGCTCACGAAGAAGGCGACGCGCGCGGCGATGCTCGCGGCGATGCGCAGCGCCGCCAAGACGCTGACCGCGGGCGATCTCTTTTTCCTCACCTACTCCGGCCACGGCGGCCAGGTGCCCGACGTCAACGGCGACGAGGACGACAAGAAGGACGAGACCTGGTGCCTCTACGACGGCCAGCTGATCGACGACGAGCTCTATGCCGAGCTCGGCAAGTTCAAGACCGGCGTGCGCATCCTCGTCCTTTCCGACAGCTGCCACAGCGGCACGGTGACGCGCGAGGCGATCTTTCCGCCCACGACGACGCCGACGCAGCGCCCGAAGAACATGCCCGACGCGGTCGCGATGCGCACCTACCGCGAGCACCAGGCGTTCTACGACAAGATCCAGAAGGACGTCGCGGCGGCGGCCGGCAAGCCGGTGGTCGATCCCGACAACGCGCTGGCGCAGGTCGCGGCGAGCGGCCGGCTCTCGGCGATCGCCAGCAGCTTCGACGCGTCGCTGATCCTGATCTCGGGTTGCCAGGACAACCAGACATCGATGGACGGCGAGCACAACGGTGCCTTCACCGAGCAGCTGCTGAAGGTCTGGAACCAGGGCGCGTTCACCGGAAACTACGCCAACCTGCACGCGCGCATCAAGGCGCGCATGCCGGCGAGCCAGACGCCGAACCTGTTCACGCTCGGCAGCGCCGGCAAGTTCCTGGCCTCGGCGCCGTTCAAGATCTGATCGAGATCTGACTCCCTGCGCTCGCCGTCGCGCGCGCTTCCATCGCATCGAGGAACGGCATGGCCAGCGCCAGCAACGACATCACTTTCGTCATCCCCGGGCAGAGCGAGCCCGTCGTGGCCGCGCGCGGCGCGACCCGCGGCAGCGCGAAGGTCTCGGTGCGCGTCGGCACGCAGCGCGGCGGCGGCGAGCCGGTGCGCGTGACGGCGCGGCCGGGCGAGGACGTCGTCGTGCTGACCATCGCCAACGGCCCGACGCTGGTGCTTCATCCGGCCGACGCGCGCGACCTGATGCTGGCGCAGAGCTCGGCGACGACGCGCAGCGCGCTCGCCGCGCGCGCCGCACCGGGCACATCGCGCGGCGCGGCGGGCGTCGACGAGGTCGTCGTGCCGGCGCAGCTCGGCTGGCCCGGCATCGAGTCGCAGGCGACGCGTGGCACGACCCGCGGCTGGATGGGCCAGGCGCTGCTCAGCAACTTCAAGGTGCTGACCGGGCTGGTCAAGGATCCGGCGGCCAAGCTTGTCGCCGCCGCGGCGACGAAGAAGGTCGACGGCAAGGTCGTGGCCGGCGCCTATCGCCTCTCGCCCGACGCGCTCGAGCCGCTGAAGGACAGCGGCCGCCTGCTCGCCAGCGTGCCCGCGGCGAGCGACGGCGGGCCGATGCTGGTCTTCGTCCACGGCACGTTCTCCGACACCGTCGGTACGTTCTCCAAGCTCTGGACGCTGCACGCCGACACCGTGCGCCAGCTCTTCACGCGCTACGGCGACCGCGTCTACGGCCTCGACCATCCGACGCTCGGCGCGAGCCCGATCGCCAACGCGCTCACCCTCGTGCGCGCGCTGCCGCCGGGAGCGCGCGTGCACCTCGTCACCCACTCGCGCGGCGGCCTCGTCGGCGAGGTGCTGGCGCGCGTCTGCGGCGGCGGACCGCTGACGAGCGACGTGCTCGCGCTGTTCGCCGGCGACGCCTACGCGCAGCATCGCAGCGACCTGCGCGCGCTCGTCACCGAGGCGCAGGCCAAGGGCATCCGCATCGAGCGGATGGTGCGCGTCGCCTGTCCCGCACGCGGCACGCTGCTGGCCTCGACGCGCCTCGACGCGTATCTCTCGATCCTCAACTGGTGCCTCGAGCTCGCGAGCATTCCGGTCGTGCCGGAGGTCGTCGATTTCCTGCACGAGGTCGCGCGCCGCCGCGCCGAGCCGGCGGAGATGCCCGGCCTCGAGGCGATGACGCCGCAGAGCCCGGTCGTCACCTGGCTGAACGGCAGCGCCGACACGATCCCCGGCGATCTGCGCGTGATCGCAGGCGACATGGACGGCGACTCGATCGGCTCGTGGGTCAAGACACTGCTCTCCGACGCCTTCTACTGGACCGACAACGACCTCGTCGTGCAGACGCGCTCGATGTACGGCGGCGCGCCGCGCGCCAAGACGGCGAGCGGCAGCGGCGCGCGCTTCCTGCTCGACAAGGGCGGCAAGGTCTCGCACTTCAACTACTTCACCAACGACCGCACGGTGCAGGCGATCACGAGCGCGCTGCTCGAAGACGCGCCCGCCGACTTCGCCGTGATCGGGCCGCTCTCGTGGGCCGGCGAGGACGCGAGCGGCACGCGCGCCGCGCTCGCGGTCGTGCGCTCGCGCGGCGCCGAAGCCGGCGACGCGACCAGCGCCGCCGATCGCCCCGCGGTGTTCGTGATCCCGGGCATCCTCGGCTCGAACCTCAAGCTCGACGGCAAGCGCATCTGGCTCGGCTTTCGTTTCGTCAACAGCCTGAAGGATCTCGCCTGGGATCCGGCGACCGCCGCGAGCGTCGAGCCCGACGGCCCGATCGGCAAGGTCTACGGCGACCTCATCGAGCGCCTCGCCGACACCCACGAGGTGATCCCGTTCGCCTTCGACTGGCGCCGGCCGATCGAGGACGAGGCGCGCCGGCTCGGCGTCGCAGTCGATGCCGCGCTCGCGGCGCGTGCGACCAGCCAGCAGCCGGTGCGCATCGTCGCCCACTCGATGGGCGGCCTCGTCGCGCGCACGATGGCGCTCGAGAAGCCCGACACCTGGCAGCGCATGCTGGCGCGCGAGGGCGGTCGCCTGCTGATGCTCGGCACGCCGAACGGCGGCTCGTGGTCGCCGATGCAGACGATGTCGGGCGACGACACATTCGGCAACGCGCTCGCCGCCTTCGGCTCGCTCTTCGACAACGGCGGTGCGCGCGCGACCATGGCCGGCATGCCCGGCTTCCTGCAGCTGCAGGCTGCGCTGCTCGATCCGGCGTTGCGCCTCGATCGCGCGGAGAGCTGGCAGAAGCTCGCCGCCGACGATCTCGCGCGCCTCACCGAGCGCAGCATCTGGCACGACGAGGGCGTGCAGCGCGCGATCTACCAATGGAGCGCGCCGCCGCAGGCCGTGCTCGACCAGGCGACCGCGCTCTGGCGCCGCCTCGATGCGCAAGCCGCCGCGCTCGGGGCCGACGCGCAGAAGATGCTGCTCGTCATCGGCCACGCGCCGTTCACGCCGGGCGGCATCGTCTTCGACGACAACGGCCTCGAGTACACCGACGCCGTCGGCGGCGGCGACGGTCGCGTACCGCTGCACAGCGCGCTCCTGCCTGGCGTGAAGACGTGGAAGCTCGACGCCACGCACGGCGACCTGCCGACGGTCGCCAAGGCCTTCCCCGCGTTCCTCGAATTGCTCGTCGGCGGCACGACGACGCTGCTCGACACCTTCGATCCTGCGAGCGCCGTGGCGCGCTCGGCCGGCGCGAGCTCGGTGCCCGGCGCATCGCGCGATGCAAACGATCCGGCATCGAGCCTGATGCGCAGCCGCCCGTCGCGCGGCGTGCAGCCGTCGACGCCGCCCTCGACGCCGGCCGACGTGCTCGATGTCGGCACGCGCTCGGCCGACGGCCGCGGCCGCGCCGCCGCTGCCGGCCGCGCGCTCCACGTCTCGGTGCTCAACGCCGACCTCAAGTTCGTGCACCAGCCGCTCGTCGTCGGCCACTACCGCGCGCTCTCCCTCACCGGCACCGAGGCGGTCGTCGATCGGCTCGTGGCCAAGGCGATGAGCCGGTCGCTCGCGGCCGGGCTCTATCCCGACGGCATCGGCACGCACCAGATCTTCGGCAACATCCGAAAGGATCCTGACAACGCGCTGGCGATGGCGCGGCCGCTCGCGGTCATCGTCGCCGGCCTCGGCGAGGAAGGAAAGCTGCGCGCGACCGACCTCGTCTACACCGTGCGCCAGGCGGTGATTGCGTACGCGCAGCGCCTCGCCGAGAGCGAAGGCGGAGCGCCCGCGGAGTTCGAGCTCGCGGCGACGCTGATCGGCAGCGGCGGCACCGGCGTCAGCGCCGGCAGCGCGGCGCAGCTCGTCGCGCAGGGCGCGTGGGAAGCGAACCTGAAGCTGCACGATGGCGGCTGGCCGCAGGTCGGACGCCTGATCCTGGTCGAGTTCTACCTCGACCGCGCGAGCGACGCCTGGCGCGCACTGCAGGTGCAGGCGACGGCGACGCCGAACCAGCTCAAGGTCGTCGGCTACGTCGAATCGGGCGCGGGTGCGCTGCGCCGCTCGCTCGACTCGAGCTACCGCGGAGCGTCGTACGACTTCATCAGCGCGATCACCGGCGCCAACGCGAGCGGCGAGGCGACGATCACGTATACGCTCGACACCAAGCGCGCTCGCACCGAGGTGCGCGCGCAGAAGACGCAGGGCAGCCTGGTGCGCGAGCTCGTCGCCAAGGCCTCGAACGACGCCAACCGCGACGCGCAGATCGGCCGCACGCTCTTCGACCTGCTCGTGCCGGTCGAGATGGAGCCCTTCCTCGGCGGCACCAGCGACATGGTGATCGAGCTCGACAGCGGCACCGCAGCGCTGCCCTGGGAGACGCTCGACACCGCGTCGTCCGAGCTCACCGGCGGCGACCCGCGGCCGTGGGCGATCCGCAGCAAGCTGTTGCGCAAGCTGCGCACGGCAGACTTCCGCACCCAGATCTCAGACGCCGATGCAGACGGCAGCATCCTGGTCATCGGCGAGCCGATGGTCGACGAGACGATGTACCCGCCGCTGCCCGGCGCGCGCGCCGAAGGGATCGCGGTCGCGGCCCGGCTCACCGGCGGCCCGATGGGCGTCGGCGCGACGCGCGTTCGCGCGCTCACGAGCGGCAACGACGACGCGCGCGACATCATCAACGCGCTCTTCGAGCGGCCGTACCGCGTCGTCCACGTCGCCGGCCACGGGGCGCCGGGCGACAAGGGCGGCGTCGTGCTGTCGGGCGGCACCTTCCTCGGCCCGTCCGAGATCGAGGCGATGCGCACCGTGCCCGAGCTCGTCTTCCTCAACTGCTGCCACCTCGCGGCGCGCGACGCGCAGACCGCGCTCACCATCTACGACCGCGCCGGCTTCGCCGCCAACATCGCCGAGGCGCTGATCAAGATCGGCGTGCGCTGCGTCATCGCCGCCGGCTGGGCGGTCGAAGACAAGCCGGCCGAGATCTTCGCGACGACGTTCTACGACACGCTGCTCGGCGGCGGCCGCTTCATCGACGCGGTCGCCGCCGCGCGCAACGCCGCCTGGCGCGCCGGTGACGGCGGCAACACCTGGTCGGCGTACCAGTGCTACGGCGATCCGGGCTGGACCTGGCACCGCGGCGTCGGCGACGCGCAGCGCGCCGCCACGCTTCCGGCCGACGAGTTCGCCGGTGTGTCGTCGCCGCCCGCGCTCGCGCTTGCGCTCGAGACGATCTCGATTCGCCTGCGCTTCGGCGGCGACGGCGCCGCGCAGCGTGGCAACGTCGAGCAGGCGCAGCGCGACAAGATCCGCTTCCTCGAGGAACGCTTCGCGCCGCTCTGGGGCGAGATGGGCGCGGTCGCCGAAGCGTTCGGCCTGGCCTTCGCCGACGCGCGCGACCTCGACAAGGCGATCGACTGGTACCGCATCGCGGTCCACGCCAACGACGGCAGCGCGTCGTTCAAGGCCGCCGAAGAGCTCGCCAACCAGCTGGCGCGGCGCGGCGAATCGCGCATCGACCTCGTCGCCGCGCGCCGCGACATCGACGAGGCGATCGCACGCCTGAAGCAGCTGGTCGAGATCCGGCCGACGGTCGAGCGCGAAGCGCTGCTCGGCTCGGCGTACAAGCGGCTGGTGATGGTCGAAGGTCTTTCCACGCCGGCCGCGGCGGGGTCGGGTGCAAAGCGCAGCCGTGGCGCGTCGGCGAACGGTGCAGCTTCAGTGACCGACAAGGACCGATTGCAGGCCTTGCGCGCAATGGCGCTGCACTACGGCAACGCCGAGCGCATGGCACGCGCCGAAAACGCCGACAACCTCTTCTATCCCGCCAAGAACGGCATGAGCGCGGAGTTGCGTCTGGCATTTCTCGAGCGGCGCCCGGCCGATCTCGCGTTCGAGCGCATGCGTGCCGTCGAGGAGTCCCTGGCTCGCGCTGCGAGCAGCCAGCCGGACTTCTGGTCGGTGGTCGGGCAGATCGAGTTGCGCGTCCTCGCCGCCGTCGCAGCGCAGGACCTGGCGACCGTGTCGCCTGGCCTGCTCACCGAGTTCCAGGATCTGAAGGCGCGCGTTCCGGCCCGCGGCATGTGGGACTCGGTCCTCACGGAAGCACGCTTCACGCTCGAGCCCTACCAGGGGATCGCCAACAACGCCGAGAAGCGGGCGGCACAGGCGCTGATCACGGCGCTCGCGGACATGGCGGCGCGGTGAGCTTCTCGTCCGACGGGCCCGCCGCGACGGCGAGCCTCGACGCGAGGCGTTCTTCCGCAGCCCTCAAGAACCTCCGCATCTTCATTTCGTCGCCGAGCGACGTGGCCGAAGAGAGGCTGATCGCCCGCCGGGTCATCGGCCGCCTCGGCGCTCAGTTCGGTGACGCCGTCCACTTCGAACCCGTGTTCTGGGAGCACAAGCCGTTGGTCGCGACTGCGTCCTTTCAGGAGCAGTTGCTGCGGCCGAGCGAGAGCGACATCGTTGTCGTCGTTCTCTGGTCGCGGTTCGGAACTCCCTTACCCGGCCACATCCGCCGCACTGACGGCACGGCCTACGGGTCGGGGACGGAGTTCGAATTCGAGGACGCGGTGGAAGGCTTCCGGCGCAACGGCAAGCCAGGCATCCTCGTCTATCGCAAGACCGCTCTGGCGGCGTTGCCGGCAGACACCGACCTTCTGGAAGATCACCTGCGGCAGAAGCAGGCACTGGACCGTTTCGTCGCCAAGTGGTTCCGCAACGATGCCGATGGAACCTTCAAGGCGGCGTTCCACAACTTCGCCTCGCCGGCGGACTTCGAGGATCTCGTCGAGGCGCACATTGCCGGACTCGCCGAGGCGCATCTGCCGGCTGGCACGAACGTGAGCGGGCTGGCCCCGACCTGGCGCGAGGGCTCGCCGTTTCGTGGCCTGGCGGCTTTCGAACCCGAGCACGCGGCCGTGTTCTTCGGTCGTACGGCGGCGGTGGCGACCGTCCTGATGAAGCTTCGCCTGCAGGCCGAATTCCGCCGGGCGTTCGTGCTCGTGGTCAGCATGAGCGGCGGCGGCAAGTCCTCGCTGGTTCGTGCCGGCGTCCTCCCCTTGCTCACCCAGCCCGGCGTCGTCGGCCATGCGACCCGCTGGCGATATGCGGTGATGCGGCCGTCCGACGGTCAGGGAGACCTGAAGCTGGCGCTCGCGCGCGCCCTTGTCCAGCCGGGCGCGCTGCCGCAGACCGGAGCCTGCGATCCCGACTGGATCGAGCAGACTGTCGCAGCGACGGGTCGCTCATTCGCCGAGCGCGTGTGCAAGGGCCTCGACGACGTCGCACGCTCCGACGCCGAAGACCCCGCGGACGCCGCGACGGAGTGTCATCTGGCTCTGGTGGTCGATCAGCTCGAAGAGATCTTTTCCGACGAACGCATCGGCGCCGGCGATCGCGAGGCGTTCGTCGACACGATCGCGGCGCTCGCGCGCAGCGGCAAGGTCTGGGTCGTCGCGACGCTGCGCAGCGACGTCTATCCGCGCCTCGCCGAGCTGCCTGCGCTGATCGAGCTCAAGGAAGGCGACGGCCAGTTCGACCTGCTGCCGCCCACCGTTCGCGAGATCGGCCAGATCATCCGCTTGCCTGCGGCTGCGTCCGGTCTGCGCTTCGAGGTGCGCACGAGCACGGCGGAGCGCCTCGACGACGCGATCCGCGACGCCGCGGCGAAGAATCCCGGCGCCTTGCCGCTTCTCCAGTTCCTGCTCGAGGAGCTCTACAAGCGACGCCGATCCGACGACGTCCTCACCTTTCGTGCCTACGAGGAGCTGGGTGGCGTCGAAGGCGCGCTGGTGCAGCGCGCGGAAGCGGTGCTCGCGGGCGTCGGCCCCGGCGCGCGACGGGCCTTGCCGGCGGTGCTGCGCGAACTCGTCACCTTCGCGCACGACGACGACTCGAAGGCGCTGCGCCGGATCGCTCCGCGAACCGCCTTCGACAACGCCGAAGCGGGCGAACTCGTCGATGCCTTGGTCGATGCGCGGCTCCTCGTAACCGCGCTCGACGAACAGGGCCACGCTGCCATCTCGCTCGCCCACGAGGCGCTTCTCGAGTTCTGGCCGCGGTTGCGCGCATGGCGCGAGCAGGATCGCGAGCTGCTGCTGGTCCACGCGCGACTCTCGGCCGCGACGCGAGCGTGGGAACGAGAAGATCGCAGCGGCGACTTCCTGCTGGCGCGCGGCAAGCCGCTCGGCGAAGCGAAGACCTTGGTCGCGGCCGGTATGCGGCTGTCGCCCATCGAGTCGGCGCTGATCGCCGCTTCCGAACGGCGTGGCCGGCAGTTCGCACTCCTGCGCGGCGGTGCGATCGCAGGGCTCGTCGTCCTCACGGGCGTCGCGGGAGTGGCCGCGTATCGGGCCAACGTCGAGTCGGGGCGGGCCCGCGTCCAGGCCACGACCGCGCAGCGAACCACCGATTTCATGGTCTCGTTGTTCTCGATCGCCAATCCCGAGGAGAACCAGGGCGAGAAGGTCACGGTCCGCGAGATTCTCGACAAGGGCGTGAGCCAGATCAGCAACGAGCTCGAAGGCGAGGAAGGGGTCCGGGGCAATCTGTTGCGCGCCATGGGGCAGGCGTACAACGGCTTGGGGCTGTATCCGAAGGCGAACGATGTACTCACGGCCGCGTTGGTGCAGGCCGAACGAAGCGGAATCGCGGCCGACGTCGTCAAAAGCACGCTGGCGTTGGCTGACAACCGCTATCAGGACGGGGACTACTCGGCGGCGGAATCTCTCTACAAGGGCGCGCTTGAGGCGGCGACGACGCTCTACGGACCGAATCACGCCGTTGTGGCGCAGGCGCTCACGGGCCTCGGCGAAAGCATGTCGGAGAGAGACGCTTCCGGTGAAGCAGAGAGTCTTTTGCGAAAGGCGCTCGCCGTGAACATCAAGCTCCACGGCGAACGGCATGCGGATACGGCGCGAACGCTGGAGACGCTTGGACGGGTCATGTACTTCCTTGGCCGATATCAGGAGGCCGAGCCTCTTTTCGAACGGGCGCTAGGAATACAGCAAACCCTGTCAGGACCTCGGAGTGCGAACGTGGCACTGGACCTCAACAGCCTCGGTTCCCTGTATTTCCAGGTCGGACGCTACGACGCGGCGGTGGACGCATGGTCGAAAGCATTGCCGATCTACCGGGACGTCTTCGGCCCTCAGCATCGAAATGTCGCCAACGTCCTGAACAACGTCGGCCGCGTCGAGCTGCTGACCGGGCGTCTGGAGGCGGCCGCGACGCATCTGTCCGAGGCGCTTTCGATCGATCGCAAAGTCCTGGCGCCTGGGCACGACGACTTCATCCTGCCGCTCAACAGCATGGCGATGGTGATGCTGGCGGAAGGAAATCAAGAGAAAGCGCGACCGTTGGTGGAAGAGGCTCTCGAAATTGCACGTTCACGTCGGCATTGGATGCTCGGTCAAGTGCTTGGTACGCAGGCCGAGCTCGACGTGACGAGTCGTCGAATGCAGGATGCCCGGTTGTCGCTCGATCAAGCCCGGACGGCGTTGCAATCGCAGTACGGCGTCAAGTTGAACGACAGCGAGGCTTGGCGTCTGGCGGTGCTCGATTGCACCGAGGGCTACTATGAGCTGCAACGTCAGAACCCGGATCGGGCCGAGCAGTTGTTGTTGACAGCGTTGCCGATATTGGAAACGCGCTTCGGCAAACGAAGCTTCTACACGGATCGGGCGCTCGCCCGGCTCGTGGATGTCTACACCGCAACTGGCCACGGGGATCGCGCCTCTCTCTATCGCAAGCGACTCGCGCAGAGTTGAGCATGTACCCCCCTGATCGCGGGGATTCGCTTCACGGAGACACGATGCTAGTTTCGGGGTCAACTTAAAGGAACAGGCATGTTCAAGGCGTTAGTCATATTGGCCGTGTGCGGTCTTGCTTCGATGGCGATACCCGCGCAAGCAGGACGGGTCATACAGGTCGACGTCGGCGATCAATACGAGTTCGACGGACAACTGTGGACCGCGAATCCGCCCGGCGAACCGAGCTATGCGCCGGGTGCGAATACTGGCGTGATCCCGATCGCCATGAACCTCGGCGACGGCCTGGGCCTCAGCCACAAGTTCGCTTTCAGCCCCAACGGACAGCTCGCGATCTCGGACGGAACGGGATCGTTCGGGCTCGGCTACCTCATCGCGCCGCTGCTCGCAGCGAACCCGTACTCGCTGGCCGACCCGTCGAATCCGTTCGGATCGTTCATGCACTGGGGCGCCGGCAAGATCGATCCGGCCTTGCTGGACGATCTTCCCAACCCGTCGACCTACGACATCAACAATGCGCTCGATGCGTATCGGTTCACGTGGCTCGGCGTCTGCCAGACCTGCACCGGGTCGGATGTCGTCAGCTTCCAGGTGCTCCTGATCGACCGCAAGAATGGCGATTTCGACCTCGACTTCAACTATGGCTCGGGGAAGTCGACCGGTCAGATGGGCTTTGCGCTGGGCGGCAATCAGCTTGCGCTTGCGCAGAGCACTTTCAACGGCGTGGGCCCCGACTACTGCTTCCGCAGCGGCGTCGGCTCGGTCTGCGGCGCCGTCGCTGCCGTGCCCGAGCCCGAGGTCGTGACGATGCTGGCGAGCGGCCTCGCACTGCTCGGCCTCGCTGCGCGCCGGCGTCGCTCAGCCGCCAAGCATCCGCGCTGATCTCCGCGAAGCACCGACCGGCGAACCGGTTCTTGCAGAACCGTGACGGCTGACGCCGACGTCGTCGCGAGTTGCGCGCGGATCCGTCGTCTGCTCGATCAGGGTGCGCCCTGGGACGCCGGCGACGTGTTCCGCATTGCTGTCGTAGCACACCCTGTCGACGCCGAGCTGCTCTACTGCGGCGCGCTGGCTCACGCCCGCGCCGGCGCCAGCCAGCAGGCTGCGTTGCTGCTCGATCGCGCTCAGCGCGCGACCGATCCGGCCGCTCCTCTGCTCGGGGAAATTCTCAGTCTGCGCGGCCGGCTCTGGAAAGACCGTCTGGTGCGGTCGGCCGACCAGGCGTCGCACGCTGAATACGCGCGCCGCGCCCGCGATGAGTACTTGGCGGCGTATGCCCTTCGAGGCGACACGTTCCCCGGCATCAACGCAGCGACGCTGTCGATGCTGATGGGCGATCGCCCGGCCGCGCTCGCGCTCGCTCGTGCGGTGATCGAGCGACTGGAAGCGAAGAGAGGGCCGCTCGACGCCTGGGATCACGCCACGCAGGGCGAGGCGCATCTGCTGCTCGGCGAGATGACGCTCGCGCGGAAGAGTTATGCCACCGCCTGCGCGCAGGCGCGCATCGATGCCGGCAGCGTGGCGGCCATGAGGCGCCAGATCAAGCTCCTCGAACGCGTGTTGCCCCAGGCCCGCGAACTGCTCGACGACTTGCCTGCCGCCGACGTGCTGGCGTTCGTCGGTCACATGATCGACGCGCCGACCGGCACGACGCCACGCTTCCCGTTCGAGCTGGAGCCGGCCGTCGGCGACCTGCTGCGCCGGCACATGGCCGGGCTGCATCTGCCGATCGTCTACACCTCTGCCGCCTGCGGCGCCGACCTGATGTTCATCGAGGCCGCCCTCGACGTCGGTGCCGAAGTGAACGTCGTCCTGCCTTTCGATCGGAACGACTTCGTACGGACCAGGGTGGCCGTCGGCGGAGAGTCCTGGGTGCGGCGTTTCGACAGCGCCCTGGAGCGCGTCAACCGGATCATCCTCGCGACGGAAGAGGGCTACCTGGGTGACGACGTGCTGTTCGAGCATGCCGTGTGGCTGATCGAGGGGCTCTCCGCGCTGCGCGCCTCGCAGCTGCAGTCGACGCCGTCGTTGCTGTGCGTGCTCGACCCGCAGTCGCCGTCCCGGACCGATCACACCGTCGGAGCGTTCGACCGATGGCGACGACTGCACGGCGAGCCGCACGTCGTCGACCTCGCGGAACTGCGCCGCCAACTTCCGGCGGACATCGACGGCGGCGGGGCGCTTTCGCAAGAGGACGCGAAGTCGGCGCCCGAAACGATGCCGGCCGAATCGCGACCGCAGCGCACGCTCAAGATCCTGCTGTTCGCCGACATCTCCGGCTTCGGCCGGCTGCACGACGCGTATGCGCCGCTTTTCCATTCCAGGTTCCTCGGCGTCGTGTCCAAGCAGATCCAGGCTTGCGCGGTACAGCCTCTGGAGGCCAACACCTGGGGCGACGCGCTCTACGTCGTGTTCGCGCAAGCCGAAGAAGGCGCGGAGTTCGCGCTGGGTCTTCTCGAACGCATGCAGGAAGTCGACTGGACGGCTCAGGGGCTCGCCGACACGAGCCAGATACGGATCGCGTTGCATGCCGGGCCGGTCTTCTGCGGCTTCGATCCCATCATGGGCCGCGACAACTATTTCGGCTCGAGCGTCACCAAGACCGCCCGCATGGAACCCGTGACGCCGCCCGGCGCGATCTACGCGAGCGAGAACTTTGTCGCGACGCTCGCTGCTGCAGGGCAGGACCGTTACAGCTTCGACTACATGGGCCGGCTCGAGCTCGCCAAAGGCTACGGCGAATCTCGCATCTACCGCCTGGACCGGCGCTGACCGGCGACACGTCGCGACAGATTGCGTCTGCGAAGGCGCGCCTCAGCGCCCGCCGGTGACCTCGACCACCGATCCGGTCGTGTAGCTCGACTGCTCCGACATCAGCCAGACGATCGCCTCGCCGACCTCGTCGGCGGTGCCGGCGCGCTGCATCGGCAGCGACGGCGCTATCTGGCGCACGCGGTCGGGCATGCCCGCGGAGGCGTGGATGTCGGTCTCGATGATCCCCGGCCGCACCGCGTTGACGCGGATGCCTTCGGCGGCGAGTTCGCGCGCCAGGCCGATCGTGAAGGTCTCGATCGCGCCCTTGGACGCTGCGTAGTCGACGTACTGACCAGCGCCGCCGAGCTTGGCCGCGGCCGACGAGACGTTGACGATCGCGCCGCCGGCGTTGCCGCCTGCGCGTCGCGCCGCGCCTGCGGCCGGCGTCGTCGTCATGCGCAGAATCGCCTCGCGAGCGCAGTAGAAGCTGCCGAAGACGTTGATCGCGAACATGCGCTGGAGCCGCTCGACGCTCATCGCGTCGACGCGCGCGCCGATGTCGATCACGCCTGCGTTGTTGACGAGCGCGCCGAGCGGCGGCAGCTCGCGGTCGACCGCCGCGAACAGGGCGCGCACTTCGGCGTCGCTGGCGACGTCGGCGCCGAAGGCCTTGGCGCGGCCGCCGGCCGCGACGATCGCGCCGACGACGGCGTCGGCCGCGGTCTTGTCCTTCGCGTAGTTGACCGCCACGGCCCAGCCGCGCGCCGCCGCGAGCCGGCACGCCGACGCGCCGATGCCGCGGCTGCCGCCTGTGACGAGCACCGTGCGGCCGAGGAAAGTCGCGTCATTCGTCATCGTCGCCTCCGGAGCGTGCGTCGCTGTCGTCACTGCTCGGCTCCTTGACCGCTTTGCGGTCGAGGATCGCCTGCATCGGCCCAAGGCCCTGCACGAAGCGATCGACCGGCGCCGGCCTGGCGATGCGCAGCTGCGGCGGGAACAGGTGGTTCATGTAGAGCTCCTCGCCTGGCCGGCCGGTGCGCTGCACGTTGAACCAGAGCGAGAGCGCGACGCCGGCGACGAAGCCTGTGAGCGCCACCGCGCGCATCAGGCGCACGCGCTGCGGCTCGACCGCGAGCAGGTGAAAGTAGATGGCCGCGGCGACGGTCGCGTAGACGGCGACGAAGCTGAAGTCGGTGACCCACGGCCACGAGAACGAGAACGCGATCAGCGGCGGCAGCGCAGCGAGGACGAGCGTCGCCAGGCTGGCGATGACGAAGACGCGGACGTGCCAACCGAAGTGGCCCTGGCGCGTGAAGGTCTTCGACAGCAGCGCCCAGAGGCCGCACCAGATCGCGCCGCCGGCGATCGTCGTCAGGACGATCGCGCCGGCCGCGCGCGAGATGTTGTCGGGGTCGGTGTCGACCCAGGTGTTGGCCAGCACGACGAGCAGGACGGCGAGCGCGAGGCCGACCGTCGGCGCCCAGTGCCGGTCGCTCGTGACCACTGGCGTCATGGCGAGCTCGGGGCCGAGCGCGTGGCTGCTCAGGCGCAGGCGCAGCTGCGTGCGGCCGACGTGGAGCTCGAGATCGCTGCCGGTGTCGACGACGATCCGGCTCTCGCCGGCGCGCAGGCGGTCGCGGCCGATCGCGACGCCGTTCTTCGTCGCGCCCGCGGCGACCGTGATGCGGGTCGCGCCCGGCGCCTCGACGTCAATGCCGACAGCGGCGTCGGGTGCGGGCGCGCCAACCTCGACGTCGATCGTCGCGTGGTGCGCGGCGACGTGCGGGTCGCTGAGGACGACGGTGTTGTCGAGCGCGCGCCCGATCGTCACCGGCCAGTGCGCGATCGGCCACGCCTGGCGCACGAGACCGTCGCGATCGACGGCTTCGACCAGCGCCAGCGGCGGGCTCAGTGCGCCAGCGCCTGCTTCGGCTGTATCCATCGGAAGGCGTCGAGGTAGTGTTGTGCGAGGCGCTGCGCGTTGGCGAAGCTCACGCCCTGGGCGTCGAAGCGGCCCTGCACGCCGGCCTCGCTCTGGTCGAGCGTCGCGACGAGCACGGCGACGTCGTAGAGCTGCGGCAGCTTCTTGTACGCGCGCATGCAGACGACGGCACGCAGTGGCAGGCCGTCGCGGTCGATGAAGTCCTCGTTGCAGCGCGGCTTGGTCTGGTGCTGCGCGCCGAGGCGCACGAACGCTTCGTTGCGAAAGCTCTGTGAGTAGCGCGCCGCGAAGCGGAGCGCCCCGAGCTTGGAGCCGTCGTAGCTCTCGTGCCGCAGGCTGATGGTGCCGGTGGTGAAGTCGCCGACGAAGATGCGCGTGTCCATGACGCAGTCGGAGCGCTCGAAGTCGAGCCCGCCGGTGCGCGAGACCTCGCTCGAGCCCCAGCAGCGCATGAACACGTCGGGTGGCACCGGCACGTGATAGCGCGGATGGGTGTCTTCCTTCCAGCCCTGCTGGATGAAGCGGTCGGTCAGCGCCTGCTGGTGTTTTTGCAGCTGCTCGTCGACGATCGCGTAGGCCGGCCCGACCCGCGGCGCGGCGTCCTTGCCGCGCGCCAGCAGCGCGATCGCGAACTCGGCGGGCACGAGGAAGCTCACCTGCTCGCCGTCGACGCGGCGCGCGACGTTGACACCGACGACGTGGCCTTCCTCGTCGAGCGCCGGCCCGCCGCTCATCCCGGCCGAGAGCGCGCCACCGAAGAAGATCTGCGGATAGAAGCTGCGCTTGACGAGGCCGTTGTACGTGCCTTGCGTGATCGTGAAGCCGACGTCGAGCGGGTTGCCGAGCGAGTAGATGCGCTCGCCCTGCGCGAGCGGCGTCGCGAGCGGGCGAAACGGCAGCACGTCGAAGGTCTTGCCCGGCGCGTCGCCGGCGCGCAGCAGGGCAAGGTCGTGGAGCACGTCGAGCTGCAGGATCTGCACCGGCGCTTCGCGGCCGTCGGCGGTGACGTAGACGAGGTCGTGTCGATCGGGCTTGAGCGCCGCTTCGCTGACGACGTGGAAGTTGGTGAGGATGTGGCCCTGCGCGCTCACGAAGAAGCCCGAGCCGACCGACGTCTGGCTGGCCCGGCCTTTCAGCACGGTGCGGATCTGGACCAGCTGCGAGCGCGCCTGCTCGTAGACCTTGCGCGCAGAGAGCGAGACCGGTGCTGCCGGCGTGGCGGCAGCGGCCGCTGCAGGCGCGGGCGTCTCGGAAGGCGACGACGACACGCCCGGGGGCGGGCCGGACAGCGGCGCTGCCTGCGTCGAGAACGCGGCCGCGGCGAGAAGGCCCCGGAGCAGCAGGGCGAAAGGCCAGCGGCGATGCATTCAAACGATTCTACGAGCGCACCGCATGACCTTGCGACGCGCAAGCATGCACCGGCAACGATGACAAGCGGTGACGGCGACGACGGGCCTGACACGGCTGCTCATCACGGCGGCCTTGGCGCACACCGGCGCGACACGGCGACCCGCAACAGTGCGTCATCGACTTGGCGTCGCCGTCCTCGTCAACCGACCCAGGAGCGATCCATGTCACGCATCGAACCGCACTTCTTCATCGCGCCGGCCGCGATCGACGATCCGACCGCGACGATTTACGCTGCCGATGCGACGCAGATCGACAGCGACGCGCTGACCACGGCCGACAGCGCGGTGCTCGCTGCGCAGGCGATGGTCGGTGCAGGAGCCGGCACGTCGGCGGTCGACGGGCGTGCAGGCATCGAGTCCGCTGGCCTGTCGCCCGAGGCATCGTCGTCTTGGCACGCGAGCCGCGACGGGGGTTGATCGGGATGCGCGCCGCCGAACGCATTCGCTACAGTCGCGCCCTGTTCACGACGGAGACGCGCGATGCGACGCCGCACCCTGTTGAGGGCCAGTGCCGCGGCACTGGCCCTGCCTTTCGCCGCCCGCGGCCAGGCCCTCGAGAAGTCCAAGCTCACAATCGCCGTCGGCGGCAAGAACCTGCTCTATTACCTGCCGCTGACGATCGCCGAGACGCAGGGCTACTTCAAGGCCGAAGGCCTCGAAGTCACCGTCGCCGACTTCGCCGGCGGTTCGCGCGCGCTGCAGGCGCTCATCGGCGGCAGCGCCGACGTCACCTCGGGCGCGTTCGAGCACACGATCAACATGCAGGTGAAGGGCCAGCGCCTGCGCGCCTTCGTGCTGCAAGGCCGCGCGCCGCAGATCGTCCTCGGCATCAATCCGAAGACGATGCCGAACTACAAGACGATCGCCGACCTCAAAGGCAAGAAGATCGGCGTCACCGCGCCGGGCTCGTCGACCAACGTGCTCGCCAACTTCGTCCTCGCCAAGGCCGGTCTGAAGCCGAGCGACGTGTCGATCATCGGCGTCGGTGCGGGCAGCGGCGCGGTCGCGGCGATGCGCGCGGGCCAGATCGACGCGATGTCGAACCTCGATCCGGTGATCACGCTGCTGTCGCGCTCGGGCGATCTGAAGATCGTCACCGACACGCGCGTCGTCGCCGAGGCCGATCGCATCTTCGGCGGGCCGATGCCGGCCGGCTGCCTCTACACGCTGCAGACATTCCTCGACAAGAACCCGGCGACGGCACAGGCGCTGGCCAACGCGATGGTCCGCGCCGACCACTGGATCCAGAACGCCGGCGCGCGCGAGATCATCAACGCCGTGCCCGAGAACTACCTGCTCGGCGACCGCGCGGTGTACGTCGACGCGTTTCTCGCCGCCAAGGGAGCGCTCTCGCCCGACGGCATGTTTCCCGAGGCCGGTGCCGAGACGGCGCGACGCGCGCTCGCCAGCATCGACCCCGAAATCGCCGGCGCGAAGATCGACCTCGCGGCGATCTGGTCGAACGACTACGTCAAGCGCGCCAACGCGAAGTACCCGAAGGGCTGAGGCATCATGCGGCCATGTCGGCTGCTGCCCACGAAGAAGGCTGCCTCCCGCTCCACCGCATCGAGGCGCTGAGCGACGGCGTCTACGCGGTCGCGATGACCTTGCTGGTGATCGACCTGAAGCTGCCAGAGGGCGTGCACATCCACAGCGAGGACGACCTCGTCGCGGCGCTCGCCGGCTTGATCCCGCGCGCGATCGCCTGGATCATCAGCTTCATGGTGCTGGCGATCTTCTGGACCGGCCACCACCGCGTCTTCGCCTATTTGCGCCGTTCCGACGGCGTCCTCACGGCGCTCAACCTGCTGCAACTCGCGTTCGTGACGCTGATGCCGTTCTCGAGCGCGCTGAGCGGCGAGCACGGCAGCCGCGTGGCGTCGCAGGTCGTGTTCTCGGCCAACATGGCAATGCTGGCGACGACGGCGCTGGTGATCGCGCGCTACGTTCACAGACATCCCGAGCTCGGCTCGTTGCCGATGCCGATCGCGCGCTACCGCGGTGCGCGCCAGCGCATCGCCGGCGTGATCCTCATCAGCGTGGTCGCGGTGGTCATCGCCGCGCTCGTGCCGTGGCCCGGCATGGGCAACATGGCCTTCATGCTGATGGCGGTGATCAACCCGATGTCGCGCCGGCTCGAGCGACGCGCCGTCGGAGACGGAGACGGCGAGCCTCTCGCTTCAGCGTGACGAGACGACCGCGCACCCGGCCTGGCGGGCGCGCTGCGCATCGACCATCGCGACTGCTTCGTCGACGCTGATCTGGTAGATCGGCTGCGTCAGGTGGACGTAGCTGACCAGCGTTGGCACGCCGGCACCCGCATGCTCGTTGACGCGCCGCTCGGTCAGCGTCATCTGCGACGCGCAGCTGCCGGCGACGGTGGTCGAAGCGGACGGCGCGGCGTGACTGGCGAGCGGTGCGGAGAGTGCGGTGCAGGCGGTCATCAGGAAGACAAGACGGACTGGGCTCATGGTGTGACTCCTCGCGGCCGGTGTGGACGCAGACGCAAGGTAGGCCTGCGTCCGCACCGGGTCATCCACAACACGACGGGTGCCGGAACGAGCAGTGCGAAACCGTCCACAAGGCGACGGATGCTCAGCGCGCGGCGAGCGTGTGCTGCGCCGCGTACGCGCCGACCGACTGTCCCTGCTTCAGTCCTTCGTTCACCTACAGCCGGAAGTGGCGGCCCACGTAGACCCGCGATGCGCCGCACGAGATACGGCGGCGGCGCGCTTGCGCAGGACGCGGGATGCGAGGGTCGTGGCGTCGGCGGCGGCTCGAAATCGGCAGTGAACGCCTCGCTTTCGGGATCGAATCCGGCAGGCCGGGCGCGCTCCGGAGCGCGGACGGGCGCGCCGCCTAAACTCGCTGGCCTCCGCAGACCGACGTCGCATGACTCCCACCGCCACTGCCACGCCCGTGCCGCCCGGAGCGCTCGCGCTGGCCGGCGTCACCTGCACCTTCGCCGACAAGTCCGACCGCAGTCAGCGCTACACGGCAGTGCGCGACGTGACGCTCTCGGTCGCCGACGGCGAGTTCGTCTCGGTCGTCGGCCCGACCGGATGCGGCAAGAGCACGCTGCTCAACGTCGCCGCCGGCCTGCTCGCGCCGAGCACCGGAACAGTCTCCGTGTTCGGCCGCCCGCTCGTGGGCATCAACGCGCGCGCCGGCTACATGTTCCAGGCCGAGAGCCTGATGCCGTGGCGCACCGCGCTGCAGAACGTCGCCGCAGGGCTCGAGTTCCGCGGCGCCGCCGACGCCGACGCCGCCGCGCACGACTGGCTCAAGCGCGTCGGTCTTGGCGGCTTCGGCGACCGCTATCCACACCAGCTCTCGGGTGGCATGAGGAAGCGCGTCAGCCTGGCGCAGACGCTCGTCCTCGATCCCGACATCATCTTGATGGACGAGCCCTTCTCCGCGCTCGACGTGCAGACGCGCCAGCTGATGGAGAACGAAGTGCTCGGCCTCTGGCAGGCCAGGAGGAAGGCCGTGCTCTTCATCACCCACGACCTCGACGAGGCGATTGCGATGAGCGACCGCGTCGTGTGCCTGTCGGCCGGGCCGGCGTCGCACCCGATCGGCGAGTTCGCGATCGACCTGGCGCGGCCGCGCGACGTCGCCGAGGTGCGCGCGACGCCGCGCTTCGTCGAGCTGCACCAGGCGATCTGGTCGGTGCTGCGCGACGAGGTGCTGAAGGGCTATCGTCAGCAGCTCGCGGCTTGAGCGACGGCCCGGCCGCGGTCAGCGGATGCGCGGCTGCCGCGCCAGCCACGGGCCGAGCAGCGCGAGCGCCCGCTCGATCTCCTCGCCGGTGATCGCAAACGAGAAGCGCACATGACGGTGGCCGTGGATCGGATCGAAGTCGATGCCGGGCGCGATCGCGACGCCGGTCTCGTCGACGATGCGGCGGCAGAAGGCGAGGCTGTCGTCGGTGAGGTGGCCGACGTCGGCGTAGAGATAGAACGCGCCGTCGGGCGGAGCGATTCCGCGCAGGCCCATGCGCGGCAGCTCGGCAATCAGGCGGTCGCGGTTGTGCGCGTACTGCGCGACCGTCTCGATCAGCTCCGGCATGTCGTCGAAGGCGGCCAGCGCGGCATGCTGCGAGAGGCTCGACGGCACGAGGAAGAGATTGATCAGGTAGTCGTTCAGCGTGCGCACGCAATTGTTCGGCGCGATGATCCAGCCGAGACGCCAGCCGGGCATGCGAAAAAGCTTCGAGAAGCTGTTGAGGACGATCGCGTCCGGGTCGAGCGCGAGCGCCGTCGTCGCCTCCATGCCGTAGCTGACGCCGTGGTAGATCTCGTCCGAGATCAGGCGCGTGCCGTCGCGGCGGCAGCGCTCGACGAGCGCGCCGAGCTCCTCCTTCGACAGCATCGCGCCGGTCGGGTTCGCCGGGCTCGCGACGATCAGACCGTGCAGCGGCTCAACGAGCGCGTCGAGCACCGACGGCCGAAGGCGGTATTGCACGTCGGCGCCGCAGTCGATCTCGACCGCCGCGCGGCCGAGCGCCTTCAGCGCGTTGCGGTATGCCGGATAGCCGGGACGCGCGAGGCCGATGCGGTCGCCCGCGGCGAAGAGCGCGACGAAGACTGCGGTCAGCCCCGCGCTCGCGCCGCCCGTCAGCAGCACGCGCTCGGGCGCGACGTCGACGCCGTGGGTCTCACCGTAGTGGCGCGCGATCCGCTCCTTCAGCGCTGCCGAGAGCCAGTAGCCGCTGGAGTCGCGGTCGAGGCTGGCGTGCGCCGCAGCGCGCGCCTTGGTCGGAATGCCGGCCGAGGGCTGGCCGAAGTGCATCGCGATCGCGGGCAGGCCGGCGCGCAGTCGCGCCATCGCGAGCAGGCCGATCTCGCCGGCGTGGAAGGGTTCGATCGTGGCGCCGCGCGGCGCGAGAGGTGTGGTCATGGCGTCAACGTCCTGTCTCGGCCGCATTGTCGCCATCGCCTACGATCGTCGCCTCGATGAAGCATTTGCGTCTTTGGCAGCTGTCGCTGCTGGTTGCCGTGTTCGTGGTCTGGCACCTGCTGGCGACGCCGGGGCTGCTGCCTAACGTCATGTTCGAGAACGACCGCCAGGCGGCGTTCTTCTTCGGCGAGCCGCTCAAGATCTTCGGCCGCGTCTGGGCCTGGTTCGTCACCAACCACGACATCTACGAGCACCTCTGGGTCACGCTCGTCGAGACCGTGCTCGCGTTCGTCCTCGGCACGATGCTCGGCCTCGGCTTCGGCCTGTGGCTCGCGCTCAGCCCGCTCGCTGGCGCGATCGCCGATCCGTACATCAAGGCGCTCAACAGCATGCCGCGCGTGATCCTCGCGCCAATCTTCGCGGTGTGGTTCGGGCTCGGCATCGCGAGCAAGGTCGCGCTCGGCATCACGCTGGTCTTCTTCATCGTCTTCTTCAACGTCTACCAGGGCGTGAAGGAAGTGAGCCCGGTCGTGCTCGCCAACGCGCGCATGCTCGGCGCGTCGCAGCGCCAGCTGCTGCGCCACGTCTACCTGCCGAGCGCGACGAGCTGGGTCTTCAGCTCGCTGCACACATCGGTCGGCCTCGCGTTCGTCGGCGCCGTTGTCGGCGAGTACCTCGGCTCGTCGCGCGGCGTCGGCTACCTGATCCTGCAGGCAGAAGGCGCGTTCGACATCAACACCGTGATGGCCGGCATCCTCGTCCTCACCGCGTTCGCGCTGACGCTCGACGCTGCGGTCGGCCGTGTCGAGAAGCGGCTGATGCGGTGGCAGCCTGCTGCCGGAGAGACCGAAAAGCTGTAGGCAAGCCCGGGGTGAACTTCGTCCCGGCATCAGCCTCCAGCTCTATGGTTCGAGCGACCATGGGTCGAGGACCGCGACACCGGTGGGTGTGTAGTCGGCGACGTTGCGGGTCACGACGGTCATGGCGTGGATCAGTGCCGTCGCTGCGATCGAGGCGTCGCGGTCCGAGCGGCGATCAGGCACGTGCAGCGCCGCACAGCGCCGCGCCACGGCGACGTCGACGTCGAGGATGCGGCCCGCGAACGCCGGCAGCACTTGGCCATCGAGCCAGGCTCGCAGCAACTCGCCCTGGACGGCGTCGCGGCGCTCGGCAAGCGAGACACCCAGCTCGAGCTCGAGCACGGTGATCGCAGAAATGAACAACGCGCCGGGCGTCACCGTCCCGGCCCATGCCACGACGCGCTTGTCGGCCTTGCCGGACCGGGCTTTGCGGAGCTCCGAAACAACGTTCGTGTCGACGACGAACATCAGCGGAGCTTCGCCGGGCGATAGAGAGCACCGGCCCGAGGCGCCTCGAACTCGATGTCTTGCGCTCCGGGCATGGCCAACAACTCGACGATGCTGGTCGGGCCGGCCACCAGCTGTCGGTACGCCTCGATGCTCAGCAGGACATGCGCCGGTCGGCCACTTCCGCGCAAGCGCTCGGGATCGACGAGCTTGCGCGGGCGGGCCAGTCCCGGTGCGAGCGACCCTTTCGCGTCAGCTGCAGGATGACTTCGCGCGCAATGCGCGCAACGTCACTTCGACGTCGGCATCATGAAGTCGGCGCCCTTGGGCGTCGACGCCGGCCAGCGCTGCATCACCGACTTCTGGCGCGTGTAGAAGCGGATGCCTTCTTCGCCATAGGCGTGGGTGTCGCCGAACATGCTCGACTTCCAGCCCCCGAAGCCGTGCCAGGCCATTGGCACTGGGATCGGCACGTTGATGCCGACCATGCCGACCTCGACCCGCCGCGCGAACTCGCGCGCGACGTTGCCGTCGCTCGTGAAGCAGGCGACGCCGTTGCCGAACTCGTGGTTGTTGACGAGCTTGAGCGCCGCGTCGAAGTCGGCCACGCGCACGCAAGACAGCACCGGGCCGAAGATCTCTTCCTTGTAGATCTTCATCGCCGGCGTGACGTGATCGAAGAGCGTGCCGCCGGTGAAGAAGCCCTGCTCGTGGCCGGGCACGGCGACGCCGCGGCCGTCGGCGGCGAGCGTCGCGCCGTCGCTGACGCCCGAGGCGATGTACGACTCGACGCGCGCCTTGGCCTCGGCCGTGACCAGCGGGCCCATCTCGGCGTCCGTCTCCATGCCGTTCCTGACGACCAGCTTGGCCGCGCGATCGGCGAGCAGCGGCACGATGCGGTCGGCGACGTCGCCGACCAGCACCGCGACCGAGATCGCCATGCAGCGCTCGCCGGCCGAGCCGTACGCCGCGCCGATCAGCGCGTCGACCGCCTGCTCGAGGTTGGCGTCGGGCATCACGACCATGTGGTTCTTGGCGCCGCCGAGCGCCTGCACGCGCTTGCCGTGCCTCGCGCCTGTCTCGTAGATGTAGCGTGCGATCGGTGTCGAGCCGACGAAGCTGAGCGCCTTCACGTCCGGATTGACGAGCAACGCGTCGACCGCGATCTTGTCGCCCTGGACGACGCTGAACACGCCCTTCGGCAAGCCGGCCTCGGCGAACAGCTCGGCCATCAGGATCGACGGCGACGGATCGCGCTCGCTCGGTTTCAGCACGAAGCAGTTGCCGCAAGCGATGGCCACCGGGTACATCCACATCGGCACCATGCACGGGAAGTTGAACGGCGTGACGCCGGCGACGACGCCGAGCGGCTGGCGCATCGTCCAGTTGTCGATGCCGGTCGAGACCTGTTCGGTGTAGTCGCCCTTCAGCAGCTGCGGGATGCCGCAGGCGAACTCGACGATGTCGATGCCGCGCGCGACCTCGCCCTGCGCGTCGCTGAAGACCTTGCCGTGCTCCGAGGTGATCATGGCCGCGAGCTCGTCGCGGTGCTGGTTCAGGAGCGCGAGGAAGGCGTTGAGGATGCGCGCCCGGCGCAGCGGCGGCGTGTCGGCCCAGGCCGGGAACGCAGCCTTCGCGGTCGCGACGGCCGAGTCGACCTCGGCCGCCGTCGCGAGTGCGACGCGGCGCGCGACCGCGCCCGTCGCCGGGTTGTAGACCGGCTGGCTGCGGCCGCTCTCGCCGGCGAAGCGGCGTCCGCCGATGTAGTGGCCGATGTCAGCGCTGCTGGTGAAGTTGTCGTTGGCGCCCATGGTGGCGTGTCTCCTGTGGATTGAAGGGTCAGCTGCGGCGATCGGCAGCGGGTCGGTGGGGCGCGGCCGGCTCGTCGGTGGGTGGCGTCGGCGGCATCGCGTTCAGCGGGACCGACGGCGTCGTCCAGAGGATCGAATCGGTCTGGCCCGACATCACGACCGCGAGCTTGGTGACGATCGCGCGCAGGGCGACGATGTCGCTCGGCCGCCAGTGTCGCTGCGCGTCGGTCTCCTCGCAGCACACCATGCCGTAGGCGCGGCCGTTGAGCAGGAAGGCGGCGTCGAGCATCGACATCACCTTGTTCGGGACGAGGTAGCTCTCGCGCATCGGCTGCAGCGCCGCGTCGTTCATGGCGTCGACGCTGAGATACGTGCCGCGCTCGATGAGGGCGTTGAAGTAGTCGCGGTACTCGATCCGGCGCAGGCGCCGCTCCGAGGTGTCGAGCGCACCGCCGCCGCCTTTCGACGCGAAGCAGAGCAGCGACGACTCGTCGCCGTCGCCGTTGAATTTCCACAGGCTGACGCGGGCGCAGCCCATGCGGTCGAGGATGACGTCGAGCACCGCCGAGCGGGTCTCGTCGCGGGTCGTCCTGCCCGCGTAGAACACGCTGAGGATCTCTTGCAGGCGCTCCGACACCCGGACCTGTGACGTCATTCCGCGAGTATCCGCCAAGGGATCGGCGACGCGGCATCGTTGCCGACGTCGTCGCGGGCGGCAGCTATCCTCGCCGCGTGCCGAAGGGAAACGCCATGGAGTCGGAGCGCGAGATCGACGAGCTGCAGGATCTGCTCGACGCGGTGCCCGCACCGCTCGAAGCGCTCGACGTCGCCACGCTCGACGGGTTCCTGTGCGGCGTCATCGTCCAGCCCCGCCGGATCGTGCCCGAGCGGTGGCTGCCGTTCGTCACCGATGGCGACGGCCGTCCGTTGCCGGCAGGATTCGCCGCGCGCCGGCTGCGCGAGCTCGCGGTGCGTCGCGAGGCCGAGCTCCGGCGCGCGATCGAGCGACGCGAGTGGTTCGACCCGCGCGTGTTCGAGCTCGAGGACGACAACGCGACCGCCACCGCGACCGACGACGAGGACGAAGGCGGCGCAGACGTCGACGCCGTCTATCCGTGGGTCGCCGGCTTCGCGGCGGCGATGGAGATCTTCCCCGGCCTGCTTGAAGGCGACAACGACGCGGTCGTCGAGCCGCTCGCCCTGATCTACCGCCACCTCGACCCCGAGGACCTCGAGGACGCCGACGCCTTGCTCGCCGAGATCGAGTCGCTCGAGCCGCCGGCCGATCTCGCCGCGGCGGTCGAGGAGTTGGTGCGCGCGACGCTGCTGCTCGCCGACGTCGCGCGCGACCGCTCGCGGCGCTGACGCGCCGGCGCCGGTCAGATCGTCAGCGGATCAACGTCGATCGCCCAGCGCAGGACGCGCGGCGCGCCCTCGCCGCGAGTCGCATGGAGCGCGTCGAGGTGCGGCAGCCAGGCGTGCAGCATCGCCTGCAGCCGCGGCCGCGACGCCGACTCGACCAGCATCTGCATCCGCTCGACGTCGGCGACGCGGGCGACGTCGAGCGGCACCGGCGCGTAGATCATGACGTCGGCCGCGTCGTCGAGCGAGCGGCCGACCTCGGCGGCGGCGGCGAGGAAGGCGCGCGCCGCCTCGGCCGTCTTCGCCTCCGCGCGCAGCACGGCGAGGTGCGAGTAGGGCGGCAGTCCCGCGCTCTCGCGCTCCTTCAGCTGGCTCGCCGCGAACGCCGCGTAGTCGTGCCGGCCGAGCGCCTGGTAGAGCGGATGGAGCGGGTGCCAGGTCTGCACCCACATCTCGCTCGGATGCGCGGCCGCCGCGTCGCGACCGGCGCGTCCCGCCGCCTGCATCAAGAGCGCGAACAGCCGCTCGGGCGCGCGGAAGTCGCTGCTGAAGAGCGAGGTGTCGGGATTGATCGCCGCGACCAGGCCGATGCGGCGGAAGTCGTGGCCCTTGGCGACCATCTGAGTGCCGACCAGGATGTCGACGTCGCCGGCATGGACGGCGCCGAGCTGCGCCTCGAGCGCGCCCTTGGCGCGCGTCGTGTCGGCGTCGATGCGGGCGATGCGCGCTTCGGGCAGCAAGGCCGCGAGCTGTTCTTCGAGCCGCTCGGTGCCGCGCCCGACCGGTGCGATGTCGGGATTGCCGCAGTCGGGGCAGGCGCGCGGCACGGGCTCGGTGAAGGCGCAGTGGTGGCAGCGCAGCGTCCTGTCCTTCTTGTGGAAGACGCGCCAGGCGCTGCAGTGCGGGCAGCCGCTCATCCAGCCGCAGTCGCCGCATTGCAGCACCGGCGCATAGCCGCGCCGGTTGAGGAAGACGAGGCTCTGCTCGCCGCTCGCGCCGCGCTCGCGCAGCGCGTCGATGATTTGCGGCGCGAGCCCCGGCGGCATGCCGCGCACCGTGCCGCTGCCGAGCCCGACGGTCGCCTTGGCGAGCCGCCCCATGTCGACCAGCCGCACGCGCGGCCACGCCGCGGCGCCGACCCGCTCGGGCAGCGATAGGCGCCGGTAGTGTCCGGTGTCGGCACGCTGCCAGGTCTCGAGCGAAGGCGTTGCCGAGCCGAGCACGACCAGGGCGCCTTCGCGCCGGCCGCGCCAGACGGCGAGATCGCGCGCCGAGTAGCGCGCGCCTTCCTGCTGCTTGTACGACGCGTCGTGCTCCTCGTCGACGACGATCAGGCCGAGGCGCGGCAGGCCGGCGAAGATCGCCAGCCGCGTGCCGAGCACGAGGTCGGCGAGGCCGAGTTGCGCGGCGAGCCAGCTGCGCAGGCGTTGCGCGGGCGTCAGGCCGCTGTGCAGCGCGACGATGCGACGTCCGGCGAAGCGGCGCGTGAAGCGCTCGACGAGCTGCGGTGTGAGGTTGATCTCGGGCACCAGCACGAGCGCCTGCCTGCCGCGCGCCAGGACGGCCTGGGCGGTGCGCAGGTAGACCTCGGTCTTGCCGCTGCCGGTGACGCCATGCAGCAGGATCGTCTCCGGCGAGGCTGCGGCGAGCGCGACTTCGATCGCGGTCATCGCGGCGGCCTGCGATTCGGTCAGCGGCGGTTCGGGCTCGGGCGTCGCCGAGCCCGCCGGCGCGCGTGCCGCCTCGGCCGCGAACGCCTTGTGCAGTCGGCGCACGCGATCGGACAGCGCTGCCTGGCCGAGCCGGCGCAGCTCGGGCGGCAGGGCGGCGAGGGCGATCTCGCCGGTGCTGCGCTGGTAGTACGACGCGGCGAACTCGAGCAGCGCGCACCACGACGCGTTCAACGGCGGCATGCCGTCGCAGACCTCGGCGATGTCGCGCATCTCGGCGGGCGCGATCGGGCTCGCAGGCGCATCCGACGGCCACACCAGGCCCGCCACTTCGCGCCGTCCGAATGGCACGCGCACCAGGATGCCGGGGGCAAGCGGACGCTGACTTCGGTAGCTCAGCGTGTGCTGGAGGTTGGCGTGGCGTGGCGCATCGACGAGGACCGCGACGATCGTCTCGGCCTGGACGACGTCGATGCCCTCAGGCGCGTCTGCCGCTCTTGCGAGAAAATTCACGTTCGGGCGGTAAGTCGATGATTTGGCGAAGCTTTTGCATTTCTCCACCGTGCCTGTGGACAACTTTGTGGATAAGCCCGTTCGCCAACGCCGAAACGCTTGATCTGACTGGCTTGCGGACATCTTGCCCGCTTTCGCGGCATCACCGAGAACTCAATGAAATCAACAACTTGGAGAGGTCGTCAAAAATCGTGATGATGCGGCGCAACAGA
>Ga0123338_10000954_pt1 | contig 28500 bp, 24 predicted proteins | sample grotaG_FD_89793 | JGI IMG/M metagenome (GOLD analysis project Ga0123338, IMG submission 89793) | Glacier valley bacterial and archeal communities from Borup Fiord, Nunavut, Canada, to study Microbial Dark Matter (Phase II) -... | ecosystem: Environmental > Aquatic > Freshwater > Ice > Glacier ...
ATTTTCACCACTTACTGTTTGTAACGTATCGCAGCTACTCAGCTGTGAAGTGGGGGTTGGAGTCGGATAAAGTATTGGGGTCGGCAGTGGTGTTTGCAATGGGGTTGGCAGTGGTGTCGCTAGAACTGGAGTTGAGAAACTATCGGTATCTGCACAGGTTGCTAAAGTAGCTGAAGAGCAGGTGAACTGATAGGTACCACTTGCTGGTAGAGAGTAGTTGCGTAACTCAGGGCTATTCGCTAGCTGATAGGTTTGTCCAGCTGGTAAGGTAATAGTGATCACTGCATTATTGAGTAGTGCCGAACCATTTTTAGCAAAACAGTTGACGTCAATTGAATCGCCAACTCGTACATTTTGACCCATCAATTCTTGGCCTGAAACCCAGAGCGTGGCGCCACTCCGACGGAACTGGGTGTTAAGGGGTTGCTGATCAGCGCAAGTAGCTATCGGACTTGCTGAGGGTGTAGCCCCGGGACAGTCTTTGCCAAAGTTATATACCCAACCGCCAACTGCTCCAGAAATGCCAACCACTCCTTGGTCATATTGAACTCGGCCACATGATCCAAAAGGCAAGGTACTAAAATTATGAGTGACGCGGGAAGTGCTAGTGTTCAGTGGAGGGACGTTGAGAATATTTTGCCATTTCTGAACAAGTACGGCATCTGAGTTCCACTCTGTTGAACAGTCAACAGTGCCGCTTAATTTACACTGAAAAAGATATGAATCAACAGTCACTGAGCTGCCGACTTGAAGATTGCCATTCCCACCATTCTCAGATTTGAGAACATAGTTACCTGATTGAGCGTTAACTTCACCTACAGTTCGAATAGGTACTGCATAGGCTTGAGTCGCTGCTGAGATGAAAAATATACTACTGAGAATAAAACCGCAGATAAGGGTAGTCAGTGAGAGTTTTCGCATATGAATATACAACCAAATATATTGATGAGATTGTCTAATCTCTTTTGATGCATTATACATTAGCCGAAAAAGTAGAGCCAATAACTGCACCGCCAAGACAATAGGTGTGTTTTGATAAAGTGTCATGCAGATAAAATACGACTGACTGTCCCTCAGCAATACCTTGAGTAGGAGTTTCAAGAGATACGGTGGAGTTGCCACAGTTTAATTGAGCAAGAAAAAGCTGACCAGTATGTCGAATTCTGACCAAGCAAGTAAGTGTTTGCGCTTCAATATTCATCAGCGTATTGACATATTCAAAGTTAATCCAGTGGAGATCAAGAATAGAAAAGTGTTGCTGGTAAGTTTCGTGTCCAAATCCGACCATCAACTGATTTAAATTAGAATTTTTACCAATGACATAGAAAGGCGGAATGTTTTGTCGGTGCACTGTTTCACCAAATTCATTAGTATTCACAGAGTTTGGAAAAACGGTAAATCCATGTCGTTGGCCAATCGTGTAGAACCAAAGTCCTTGATGTTCACCAATGACTCGGCCATGCAGGTCAATAACTTGTCCGGGTTTTTCCCCAAGTCGTTCGCGTAAAAAATCATGAACATTAATGTCGCCAATGAAACAAATCCCAACTGAATCCTTTTTCTGCGCAACGCTTAAGTTGAAAGTTGTAGCAAGCTGGCGTACTTCAGTTTTATGCAGTTGCCCGATCGGAAAAAGTACGTGCGAGAGTTGGTCATTTCTTAGGCGATATAGAAAGTAAGTCTGATCTTTCCACTCGTCAGTACTGATGGCCAGAGAAAGCAGATCCTTTTTCCTTGAACTATTGACCGGAAGAATTTGGGCATAGTGGCCAGTTGCCACAGCATCAAAACCTTGTTTCATTGCCCAGTCATAAAAAAATCCAAACTTAATTTCTTTGTTACACATCACGTCGGGATTAGGGGTGCGTCCAGCCTCATATTCTTGAAAAAAATACTCAACGACGCGCTGGCGATACTCTGTTTTTAAATCTAACACTTGGAAAGGGATGTTGAGTTGAAGTGCAACGGCTAATGCATCTTTGCGATCCTGATCGGTTCTACACCCAGGGGCATTCCAGCATTCAAGATAGACGCCGCTCACGTCGTATCCCGCATCCAACAATAATTGCGCGGAGACAGAAGAGTCGACTCCTCCGGACATACCCAGAATTACTTTTTTCTTTACAGACATGAATGTATTTTACGCCCCACAGTCAAAGACCCGATATGACTTGCTCTGGACTGTACTCTATTTCTTGATAGGGAACTTCAGGTGCACTAAGTTGAGCAAATTCGGTTGACCGTTCAGAGTTACCTGCTTTCTTCACGCTAAATAACGAAAAAATGTTGTTTTTCACACCGTAAAACAGACTAGTTCCATCTTCGTTAAGAGGGACGGTTATCTCAAATGAGGTGTCCTCAGCTGCTGAAGGCACAAAACCAAAACGGAGATTATAACTTAAGTAGCCAAGAGTATTATAAAAACCAAAGGCATTTCTAGATCGACCGGCGGAAATATTTTTCACGTTATTATTTAACATTTCACGAAGAAATAAATAATCTAAAACAGCTCCAAGTGTTCCTTTATTATCTTTGGATATTTTGATTCGCTCGCTTGCCTTAAAAGCAAATGTGCCGAGTTCACGATCTTGCTGAGTAAAAATGCCACTGGCCACCAGTTTCATACCTTTTCCAGTCTGCTGTTCAAGAAACATTCCTAGTAGTTCTCTCCCTAGTGCTCGACGATCGTCATACCATTCGGCAGTAGCAATCGCGTCATAACCATGGCGAATCATATTCTCGGTGTAGTACTTCAACCATTCTAAATACTGTTCCTTCGTTAAAGGATAATAGCGATAAGAAATCTGATGTGCTGTTAAGACTTGGTCTGTTTGTGAAAGAAAAGCTTTTAAAGACTTACTTTTTAACGTTTCTAAGATATCTTTGTCGTCCAGATATGCCCGCCATTTAATTTTTTGAGGACGAGTAATCTGAAATGATTCAAGTGAAAGGTATCTGCTCATACACATTCCTGACTACTTCTTTTTAACAATGACAAGTCATATTCACATTCGTAGAAAGGGTGATTAACTGAGGCATAGTGTTTATGTTCAAGCTCAAGTTTCAGACCAGCCGGATGAAAAAAATACAGGCCAAGCTGCTGATTCTGGTTGAGAGCATAGAACATGGCCGCGCCACCTTCATTGACTGGCGCCCATGGAACCAGTGGGCTATCTTCAGCAACCTGAGGTTCATAGCCTAAGCGAAGTTTATAAACAGGATAGCCATAGGTTTCGAAAACGCCGAAAGCATTTCCCGACTTACCGGCACTAATCTGAGGAAGACGACGACCCAGCATCTCTTTAAGAAATATATAATCAATAATCACACCAAGTGAACTGAATGCCTCATTTGAGAGGTTGAGATGTTCGCTAGCTTTATAAGCAAATGAAGCCCTTTTTTGAGGCTCAATAACAAAAACTCCCGACCCAATCATGCTTTTCACACCATTTATCAGCTGGTGAAAAAAGATTCCTTCGACGATTTTCCCCTGACTTATCTTCTCTGCATACCAGCTTTCACGAGCCAATGGTTCAAATTTCAGTTCTGACATTTTTTGCCGATAGTAAGGGAGCCAGTTGAGATACTCTTGCTCAGTAAGTGGATGCAGTTCCCAGGTAATTTGCTGAGTTGCTAAGACAGCATCCGCTTTATTGAGGAACTTGCGAAGTGAACTACTTTTGATTAAAGTAAGCGCATCTGGCTGATCGGCATTTATAAACCAGCGCACTTTTTCAGGTCTGCTTAATTGAAAGTGATAAAGAGGTAGATACTGAACTTCAGTTGGTAAATTCATTGTTTCAGTGACCTTAAACAAAGATCTAAAATTTGACCCGCAATGTTGATTGGCTCACCTTGTAATGGGTAATGATGCATTCGTAGTCCTGGTGAAGCATTTACTTCAATAATACCAGCCTTGGGTTGGTCGAGAATAGGTGACGAAATATCTGTACACATCACATCGATCCCGATGATATTGAGATCACACGCGCGAGCAATCTGTTCAAATAATTTTCTATTCTCTGGATGAACAGTTTCAGTAATGTTCCATGCCTCTCCACCAGTTGAGAGATTTGCTGTTTTTCGCAACACTACTTCCTGGCCTGGTTGAGGGATATCGTTGAGTTTCAATTTTTGTTCACTTAATAAAGAAATAACTAGCTCATCAACTGTGATAACGGTCAAGTTATTTTGATGCCCAGCGCCTCTCCATGGATGTTTGTTTTTTTCAGTGATAAGCTCTTCAACTGTATGTTGGCCGTCTCCCATAACATGAGCTGATTTTCGATAGGCTGCAGCGGTAAACTGATAATCTAGACAAACAATCCGGTACTCTTGACCACGTAACTGTTCTTCGACCAGAAGGGCGGTGCCAGGCTGGTAGATCTGTGTTAACACAGCACTATTTTCAATTCCCACAATCACACCTTTGCCGTGTCGTTCATCAAGTGGCTTGACGACGACTGGAAACTCGAGTTGAGCAATTTGTTGAAGTGTTTCTTGATCAAGACCAGTTTTTTGACTAATGACGACCCATTTTCCTGTAGGCAGCTGAAAATGAGACAGGACCTGTTTAGTTAAGGGTTTGTAGTCAGCAATTGTTTTACCCACTGAAGATTGGAAGGACGTCCGAGAACCACGGATATACCACTGATGAGTTTCAGTACTCATCAAGACAGTTTCATTGTCTTCAAATGCAACGCAGGAAATCCCTCTTTTTTCAGCTTCTTCCAACATAATCCGTGAGCTGGCATTTAGCTTAGGCGTGGGCATGGTCCTCCCTAAGTATGCCGATTAAGTTTTGAAATTGATTGCGCTTCCCAATCTCAGCAATATTTTGATGGTAGGCAGCCATGTCGGCGAAGAAAGAAGGATAAAGTAAGTGATCGTGGACCGCAGTATGTTTAAATGTAGAAATTTGTTCAAGACTAATCCGACCTAGATAAAGATCTTGAGGAAGATGAGCAGGATCCATAATCCAGTCCCAAACTTGAACACTACCCTCAAAATAGGTAATATCCTTAGTCAGACCACCAGGCTGCGCCGTATCAGTGCGGCCGCGCTTTGTTCTCAAAGCAAGGAGAAATGCCATGTCGGGTGGCACACTGATGGCTAACAGCTCTTTGTAAACCTCAACAAAACTCAGGCGTTGAGCTAAGTATGCGGTCAGGTAGGTGTGATAAGTTTTTAAAATTAATTTTTCTTGTCGTAATAGAAAAGTATGTAAGTTGGCTAGACCTTCTTCAGTACGACGAAATGTCTCGTCAGGAAATGACTCTTTTGCCCACGGTTGCAGTTCATTATTTTTCTTTCGCAAGTAATGGGTTTCAAACTCATGCCGCAGTAAGTCGCGTAAAGTCGACTGAGTATAAGTAATTGGCAATCTGAGTGTTAACACCTGACCTGAGATACTGCAGCGGGTGACTGTGTCAGAAGTAAATTTTACAACAAGCGGGTTTTCAAATGTATAGCGTTGATTAAAAGTTGCCACCTCTTCCAAGATAAAAGATTCTGTTGCTAAAGGCAGCTGGGGTGGAGAATTTTTTTTGCCTTCTGAGTTCCAGTACTCAATCATCTGTCGAGCATGGAGGTAAAATTCTTCTTTGGGAGTTCCCCAAGCAATCAACTCTGCTTCTTCAAAGGAGCGACGGTAAATAAACTGAGGGTTGTAGTTTGGATTAGCGAGGAACTTAGCTCGCTCTTCGATGAGATTGAGTGGTTTAGTTTCAGCAATAATATTGAAGGAAGTACTCATAGATGTTCATCTCCAACCAGGAAACCGCCCAGGTCATTCCGGCCAATCTCAACCTGATGTTTCGTTTTATTCAGCTTACGTGTAACCACCATGGCTGTGGCGCATTTTCGATCTTTCAGTTTATAGCTGACTTCGACAACTGGCACTCGCCCTTCTTCTTTTTCTTGTTGAAACCATAATAGATCATTAATATCAATTAAGCCAAGTGATTTTGCCAAATCACTCGAGATTGCACTCCGGAAACGGCCAGTATTAATCAGCGCTAACTCCTCAATTTTCTTTTTTTGTTCGCCATAGATCAAAATATGTTCGAAAGGATTTACAATTTTCAACCCCTCTTCTGCTTTAATCTTATCAGAGAAGCTTTCCGCAAAAAGCGACTGGCCAATTTTGACGCCATGTTCTGGATTTAAAACTGTCAGATCAGTCACCCGATCTAGTCGTCGACGTAGTCCAGCTTGGTTTGCCAGCTGAATAGAAAGGCCGGGGTTGGCATTGAGTTCAACGACCAGTGGACCTAACTCTTCATGAATAAAAAGATCAACGCCACTAAATACCAGCTCCGCTGCATCAGCTGCGGTCACGGCAACTGTGAGCAACTGGGTCCAGCTGGGAATCTTAATTCCATTTACTTTCCGTTTGCTTTCAGGCAAGACAGAGATAGGATCACCTTTGCCAGTAATTCCAAAGGTCGTCACTCCTGAGAACATATCAATGCCTACCCCAATCGCGCCTTGGTGAAGATTAGCTCGACCTTCTGAGCTCGCAGTTGGAAGTCGTAACATTGCCATCACTGGCACGTGGTTAAAGACAATCACTCGAATGTCAGGAGTTCCTTTATAGGCGAACTTAAGCAGCTTTGAGTGAATCGGGACTCGCTCTTCAATAATGACGTGGGGAGTTGCCCCGTAAGTACTATATTGACCTTCAAGAATGTCATTACAGTGCAGTTTAATTTCTTCTAAACTAATCCGTTTACTAAATGTATCTAGCCAATGAACCAGATCTAGTTCCTGTTTCTTCAAAATTAAAATTCCTTTGCCGGCGTTTCCATTTGAAGGTTTAATCACAAAATTCTTTTCCATAGTATGCCAAGGAAAGTCAGTAATATCCTCTTGAGTCCCTAAGATACCGAACACTTTTGCAGTCGGGATACCTTTATTCTCCAATAAAACTTTGGTCGCGTACTTTGACGTCCCAAAACGTTTGGCCTTACTTGAGTTGAGTAAAGTGTAAAGCTGGTTGCGGGCATTCATGCCCAAGATGTCGCTGGCTTTTGGCATGGTCGACTTTTATTTGGAAATAATTGTTCGGAAGCGCAACCATTCGAGTAAACGAAGGCCGGAATACCGTCCCACAATCATATTAAGTGCGGCTACTGCCAGAAGAGTAAGTTCTGGCTGTAAAAGGACAAATTCTTGGACTGGCTGAAGTCCAATTAAGACCGAACATAAGATGGCAATGATCAATGTCTCGGTAGTGAGCTGTTGTGCTTCAGATTGACTCCCAGTAAGCTGTGACTCCATAAAGTTTTCGGTCAAAAGCATAATAATTAAAAGCGGAAAAATTCTAATAGTGATGAGGTTGTTCAACGGGAAGAATGAAAGAGCAATTAAGGCAATCAGCATCAGAATTGAAACACCCCAAAGTAACATTGCGGTTCTTGGCAAATACTGGAGTTTAAGTCTACGGACAATTTTTTTCATAACTGTTGAAGCGGTAATCGTAACGATAAAAATCAAGATTCCGTTCAAGACCCCAGTTGAGAGGAATGCTACAGACAACACTGCTGGAGTGTAAATTCCAAACCCTTTCAGACCAATAATATGTCGTGAAAACGCAATAATCGAAGTAATAACTGGGAAAAGTAAGATCAGGACTAAAATATTTGGCGAAACGCCATTTCTAACAGCTTGAGAAATTCCCTACTGGAGGGGGCTATACCAGTGAAAGTTTCGAAGAGGATGCGTATTCAAGAAGCTCACCAATGTATCTGGAGTTTGAGTGGTTGGCTCAGTAATATCTTTGTCTGTTTTAGGAAGAGGCTTTGGTTCAATCTGGGCTGAAAAGGTGGCAACTGCCGATGACGGCGAGGCTGCTCCACTACTCGTACTTATTTGAGCAGCTACAGAGTGGGGAGAAAGGCCAAAAAACCCGATAGTTATCAGGCCGATCAGAATAACGTGGATGCGTTTTGACACAATCAGTATTATACACTGATACTCGGCTAAATCACCAGATCAAGCAGTCGCTGAGTGATTGTAATCATTAAGGACAGTACCATTAAACTGATCAAGAAGCCAAAGTGAGCTTCTCCTAAAACTAAGTTGTGGAGTTGAACACCTGGAACAAGAAATACTGATAGTCCAAGCACCAAACCATTTATTAGCCAACCAAAAATACCAAGTGTAATGAGATTCATTGGCAAAAAAAGGAGTTGGAGGACTGGCCGGAGGGTAGCATTTAATAAAGCTAAAACAAAACTGGCGAGTAATAAAGCCAACCAGCTGTTGTAAGTGATGACATGGAATAACCAGCCCAGAATCAGCAGCGACAAAAAGTTGAGAATAAGAGTCTTCATCAAGATTTACTCTAACATGCTCTTGTTCCGGAGTCGAGTATGTTGTTTTTTTGAAAAACGGTGAGCTTCATCGCGAAGTTGTTGAGCTAGCACTAGCGCCGGGCTACCTTCTGGGAGTTTAAGCTCTTCGTACCTCAGGTTTCTTAAGTTTTTGGCTTCCGCATCATCTTGAAATGAGATGAGGGGAAAAATTAAGCGATCAGGATTTTTGGCAATACTGATGACCGGAATATGCCAGAACCAAGCTTTCAGCACTGCACGGAGCTGGCCTTTTCCACCATCAATCAGAAGCAGATTCGGTAGTCCCCACTCTGCGTGGTTCTGTCTGCGTAAGATCGCTTCCTGAAGCATGGCGAAGTCATTAGGCGTATTCAAAGTGCGAATGTTAAATAATCGATACTTATCAGTTGCAGCTTGACCATTGAGAAAGGTGACCATTGCTACGGTGGCGTTGGTGCCTTGAATATTACTGACGTCATAGCACTCAATCCTTGTTAATGGATATGTTTTAGGATAGCTCATGTATTGTGCAAGATAGCTTCTGAGCTGGATAAGGCCTTCCGCACGCAGTGACTCTTTTAAGCGAGGTAATAGCAGTTCTGGCTTGAGGGAAGTTTTCCGTTCAGTCACATCTTTGACAGCGCGTAAACGATCACGGAGCTGGGCTGCAAGCTCATAATTTTCTGCTAAAGCAGCGTCTTTCATTGATTGTTCAATTTGGCGAGTGACGTCTTTTTTCTTTCCTTTGAGAAAGATGGTGAGCTGATGGATAGTTTCACGATACTGCTCTTTACTCACTCTTCCGATGCATGCCCCAAGACATTGATCCAGATCAAAGTGGAAACATGGCTTGTTCTCGGCAGTTCCATATTGGCTGTTCCGTGGTCCATTACAGAAAGGAAAAATTTTTCGGCCAATACTGAGGACTTCTTTGACTTTATAGGCACTGGGAAAAGGGCCAAGGACCATCCCAGTTTGATGTTTTTTCTCAAAATCTTTTTTTCTCACAGTTAAAATCCGCGGGAACTCTTCATCTGTAATATGAATATAGAGTGGCGTTTTGTCATCTTTGAGCAAGATATTATATGGTGGCTGATGAGTCCGAATGAGCTCAGCTTCGACTAATAATGCCTCAAGCTCACTCTCCAGGACTTGATGTTTCAATTGAGTAGCAGTAAATACTAGTCGACGAGTTTTACCTCGAGTTAGCTTCCATTGTTTATAGGAAGTAATTCGATTTTTGATATTCTTGGCTTTGCCAACGTAGAGAACGTTATCGTTTGCGTCTAAGAACCAGTAGACACCCGGTGATGATGGTAACGATGACCAGACCTGTGCCCAAACTAACTGGGTTAATGGGGGCGCTTTTAATGGTTTCGAGGAGTTCGATTCCTGACTTGAGGGCATGTGTAGATGATAGGTCCTTGAGTGTCAGTGTCAAGACAAATGGTTCTCTACTGATCCAATCTATGCCTCCTACTTTAAGAGGAACTTTAACGTTCTGATATGGCAGTAAGAGTGGGATCGTAGCTGGGAACTGGCTAACGTTCAAGCCTGATGACCCGAGCTGTGCTTTAATCGGTAGGTTATACCAGGCTACACCTGTTTGATTTGAAATCTCTATATCGTAGACGTTCTGAAATGGAGCAAGCCAGAACGGCCGTTTTGTAATGGTGTACCCTACCAGCAGTTCCGGCAGCAGCTCGTCTTTTCCAAAAGTGACTTCAACATCTTTTGTCTGCCCCACTGTGCGTTTATATGAGCCAGCGGGATATGGAGTAGTATCGGAAACACCATTAATGGCAAAAGCGACGTGATTGAAGTCGAGCTGTGAAAAGTAATCGAGGCCACCAGTAGTATTCCCCCAGGTTGGATCTACCGCCACCCAGCGTTGAGTGAGCCGATCAAAATACTCTGGCCATGCATGTAACACATCATCAACAAAACTTAGTGGTCGAAGGCGATTATTCTCGGTGTATGAGTAGCCAGTCACTCTGCGGGCAGGTACACCTTCAGCTCTGCACAGAGTAATGAAGAGGTCAGTAAACTCCTGACAGGCAGCTTGCTGTGGTTGCTCGAGAGCTGCGACAGCTCCTAGGCGTGTGACAGGCCCATTAGTTTTGTTGAAGTTGTAGGCTAGAGTTTTGACTACAAAGTCATAAATCATTCTAGGATTAGGATTTTCTTGAGCAATCTCTAAAATGCGCGGGTTGGTAGTTTGCCAAAATCTTTGTGCAGCCAAGTGATCTTTGGTAGGTGATTGATCGACGAAACCTGCCGGTGTCGACAAGTAGATATAGGCTTTGCCACTAAGTAATACTTCCGTTTCTCGACCAGCACTGACTTCATAAGTCCCGATCCAGTTCCCATCTTGATCACGACTCAACGTTTTTGGTTTTGGGTCGATGTTAATATAAGAGATTTTCTGATACCCAGTGTCTGGCGGCAGTGCAATTTGGGCAATTCCGATGCTATTGGTCGGATTTTCAAGATGGTACCTTAAGGTAAAGTCATAGATCTGTTTTTCACCGAATAAAGCAGTAACTCCTCGATCACCTAAACCATCAAAGTTCATGATTGAGAAACCATCTGAGTTTGAAGACGAAGTTGCGGGTGGGTTGACCCGAACTGGTGGGCCAAACTGCTCAGGTACGCGGAGCTGAACAGTATAGTGATCATAATGCGCGAGGTCACTAAAACGAGGTACATACACTTCCACCACATTCCCGCTAATGTTCGCAATGTCAGAGCTCTCAAACTGGACGGTAAACTGCCGTTTTTTCCCCTCCCCCACAATGACGTTTTCAAACTCAATCGCGACACTCGTTTTTTTATCAGTACTAACAATGTTGGCAGGAATTTTGCCATTTTTATCAAATACTTTAACGTTTTGAATTTTATCTAAGCCGACTTCAATCGCGTATTGGCTGGCATAGAGTGTTGGCGTTTTATTAGTAAGGGTGAACTGTTGCTCAATCACCGCCGTCCCATTTGTTTGGACGGTGTAGGTCGAGCTTAGGCTGACATCAAAGCTATCATTGGCTTGAACTGGTCGGGGAAAACAGTATGCACCAAGAAAGAAAAGAACAAAGAAACAAAAAGATCTCTTGATTAATTTGGCCAATCGCATCTTTTCATTGTACGTGCTTATTAGCGCTTGTGAAACTCGAACTCTTCCTTTAAAAACTGGCCGGTGTATGAAGCTTTAATTTTGGCAACCTGCTCAGGAGTCCCAGTGGCAATGATCTGGCCACCACGATCTCCACCTTCAGGCCCTAAATCAATTAACCAATCAGCATTTTTAATCACATCAAGATTATGTTCAATCAAGATAACGGTATTATTTTGGGCAACTAGCTGCTCGAGTACTTCTAATAGTTTTTGAATATCTTCAAAATGAAGTCCAGTGGTCGGCTCATCAAGTAAGTAGACACAGTGATCGCTATTTCGGACTGATAACTCACGGGCAAGCTTGACCCGTTGGGCCTCTCCGCCACTTAAAGTCGGAGCAGGTTGACCAATCTCAATGTACCCCAATCCAACTTCTTGAAGAGTTCGGAGTTTATTACGGAGGGTACTGTGACTAGAAAAAAACTCCATTGCGTCATCAACAGTAGTGTGAAGAACTTCGGCAATATTTTTTTCTTTATAACGCACTGCCAGCGTTTCCTCATTATATCGAGCTCCTTTACAGACTTCGCAGGTCACGTATACATCTGGCAGAAACTGCATCTCAATCTTGAGTTGACCATCTCCTTGACATGTTTCACAACGACCACCTTTGACATTAAAACTAAATCGACCAGCATTAAAGCCACGAGTTTTAGCATCTTTGGTATTGGCAAAGACAGTCCGAATATAGTCAAAGATCTTGGTATAGGTTCCTGGATTTGAGCGAGGTGTCTTGCCAATTGGACTTTGATCAATTAAGGTAATTCGTTTGATCTCATCTGGAATCATCAAGCTTGATACGTAGCCTGGCTGCTGTTCAGTTGATTTGCCAAGTGAACGGGCGACATGGGCATACAAAGTATCATGTAAAAGTGTCGACTTTCCTGAGCCTGAAATGCCTGTAATACAGGTGAGAGTCCGCAACGGAAACTCCACATCCACATTTTTTAAGTTGTGGTGATTTGCACCAGAAATACTGATTTTAGGTTGAGTTGTGATCGCTTCGGCAATAGCATCAGGACTCAAGTAATTTTGAGTTGACTTGACCCCAGGTAGCAAGCGAGCAAATGTTGAACCTGACATGATAGCCCGAGTAACGTCTTTTTTACGAGCTAGGTACTTGCCCGTAATCGAGTGTTTATTGGCCATAATTTCTTCCGGAGTCCCTTCAGCCACAATCTCGCCACCATGTTTTCCCGCTTTTGGACCGAAATCAAAAATATAGTCAGCTGCCAGCATTAAGTCACGGTCGTGCTCAACCACTACAACCGAGTTGCCCTTATCACGTAGATTTTTTAAAGTTTCGATTAATTGATGGTTATCACGTTGATGAAGGCCAATAGTCGGTTCGTCTAGGACATAGAGCACGCCAGTTAAGCCAGTTCCAATTTGTGAAGCTAAACGGATCCGCTGGGCTTCTCCTCCAGCCAGGGTAGCAGCCTCTCGGCCGAGCGTTAAGTAATCTAAGCCTACGGCTACCAAAAACTGAAGTCGACTAGAAATTTCTTTTAAAATAGAGTCACCGATTGTGTACTCTTTGACCGAAAGTACTGTCTTCTGATCAAGATCACTCGCTGGTCTATGATGAATTTTCTTTATCCACTCGGCAGTGTTACTGATCGACAAGCTGGTCACCTCTGCAATATTAAGATGATCGATGGTAACAGCTAAGGCTTCCGGTTTTAAGCGAGCTCCACCACACTTTTCACAAATCATTCGCTCCATATACTGTTCAATTTCTTTACGAATAAAATCAGAATCAGTTTCGCCATAACGGCGCTCAAGATTGTTAACAAAGCCTTCAAACTTTTCCTCGATCATTGTTGCCCGGCCAAATCGATTTTCGCCTTCAACTTGATATACATGATCTGAACCATAAAGCAGTTTCTGTTGAGATTGCGGCGACATGTCTAGAAAAGAGGTTTTGCGGAAGTCGTAGCCTTCTTCTTCAACAACCGTTTTAACGAGGCGGGCCCACCAAGTATCACTACTCAGCATTCGGGCAAATGGAATAATGGCACCTTCACTCAAAGTCAGGCTGGGTGCCAACATCTTTTTGACGTCAATTTTTAAGATGCTGCCTAAGCCATTACATTTTTCACACGCTCCATGTGGAGAGTTAAACGAAAACAGTCGAGGTTCAAGTTCTGGGAGTGAAATCCCACAGTGGCTACATGCGTATTTTTCACTAAATAACTGGTTGGTAAATGACTTTGGATCAGTTGGGAAATCTAAAGAGTGATCTTCGATATAAGCGATCACTACAAAACCCTCAGCTAGTTTAAGTGCTTCTTCAATAGATTGTGATAAACGACTGCGAAACGTTTTTCTCAGCTCTTCATTTGCCAGCTCTTTGCCAAACGTGGACAAGCGGTCAATCACAACTTCAATCGTGTGTTTATTGGTTTTAATGAGTGAAAAGTCTTGATTTACATCGTGCAAATTGCCATCAATCCGGATTCGTTGGTAGCCTTTTTTCTGCAAGTTATCAAACAGGCTTGAAAACTCGCCTTTTCGGTCTCTGATCACTGGTGACATGACCAGAATCCGAGCTGGGCCAGTTTGAGCACGTAACTCTAACTCAGCCATCACCTGATTGACCATTTGGTCAACGCTTTGAGAGGCAATCTCTCGACCACAGTTGGGACAGTGTTGATGGCCTACTCGAGCAAATAACAACCGTAAGTAATCCGAGATCTCGGTAATAGTACCTACTGTTGAGCGAGGGTTATGAGAAGTCGTTTTTTGGTCAATAGAGATAGCTGGTGAGAGACCTTCGATGTGGTCAACGTCTGGTTTGCTCATCACTCCCAAAAACTGGCGGGCGTAAGAACTTAAACTTTCGACGTATCTTCGTTGACCTTCTGCATAAAGTGTGTCAAAAGCAAGCGAGCTTTTGCCACTTCCCGACATTCCAGTCAGAACAACAAGTTGATTCTTTGGAATCTCCATGTTGATGTTCTTGAGATTGTGCTGGCGAGCACCAGTGATTTTGATCAGGTCTGTAGTAGTTTTGGGCATATTTTCTTTGATACAGCCACCCGTATCTGCAATGAACGGGACTAGTCAGTATAGCGAAGAAAAGGAGAAAGGTCTAGACGGAAAGAACTCACCGGTTACTGCTCTGCTTCAAGGTTTTTAACCACATCTCGAATCATTGCTGCAAGTTCAAAGTCCATGTCATTAGCAGCTTCTTTCATTCGGCGGCGAAGACGACTTCCTAATGACTTGCGGTCATACGGTGTCATTGCGCCGGGCTCAACCTGACCAAGATCGACTTGTTCGTCTTTTGACAACTGAACAACTAAACCTTTAGCGGGTGGAAGTTTTCGGTCAGCCAGTGGACCTTTAGTTTTGGTCCGGACAGAACCAGTTTTATATTGGTTTTCATCTTCTTCAACTTTGGCAATCATCCGATCACGAATCGGCTTATAAATTGTGGTGGCAGTAATTGCATGATCTTGGTTGTACTGCCATTGAATTTTACGACGACGTTGAGTTTCATTGATGGCAGCTTGCATTGATTTAGTTAACCGGTCGGCATACATGATTACGTGTCCAGATTCATGACGAGCAGCCCGACCAATAGTTTGAATTAAACTCGTGCGTGAACGTAAAAAGCCTTCTTTATCAGCGTCCAAAATAGCAACCAACGTCACTTCTGGTAAGTCTAGTCCTTCACGAAGTAAGTTAATTCCTACCACGACGTCATAGACACCACGGCGGAGGTCGTCAAGAATATCAGAGCGTTCAAGCGTTTCGACATCAGAATGTAAATATGCAACTTTGGGGAAACTTGGCTCGCTAATCGAACCAACTTGATGAATATCAGAGCGCGAGAAGAACTTTGGATCAAGTGGACCGATCTCCATTTCTTCAACTGGTAACTCATCACCTTGATATCTGACCCGTTCTGATTGATCACTTTCACTCAGTTCCTGATCATCGGCCTGACGTTTCTTGAGGAGCTTCCTGACTTTTTCTTGATCATTAAGGTACTCAGTAAGCGCCTCGGCCATTTTTTTGGTTAAAGTCGTAACCAGCACCCGTTGGTTTTTCTGTTTACGAGCAATGATCTCAATAATTAAGTCTTCGATCTGAGCTTGAGTTGGGCGGAGCTCAACATTTGGGTCAAGCAGTCCAGTCGGGCGGATCAGCTGTTCAACAGTTACATTTCCCGACAGCGAGATCTCCCATTCATTGGGTGTAGCAGATACAAAAAGCACATCATCAACTTTTGACATAAACTCATCAAACTGGAGTGGCCGATTATCAAGTGCAGATGGGAGTCGGAAACCATAGTCAATTAATGTCTGCTTTCGAGCTTGGTCGCCATGATGCATCCCTCTGATCTGGGAAATAGTCATGTGACTCTCATCAACAATAGTCAAAAAGTGTTTTTTGTTAAAGATCTTAATATTTTCATGGAAGTACTCAATCAGTGAAAATGGTGGATCACCAGGCTTTCGTCCGTCAAAGTAACGTGAGTAGTTCTCAATTCCATTGACGAAGCCGAGTTCACGAATCATATCAAGGTCATAGCGGACCTTCTGCTCCAACCGATACGCTTCAATTACCTTGCCTGAAGACTTGAGTTCGTCAAGTCTAATCTTCAAATCATGCTCAATTTCCACAATAGCTTGATCCTGAGTCTTTGGATTCATGACATAGTGTTTAGCAGGATAGATAGTAAAACGACGGGGTGAGATACCTTGTTGACCTTTTTGGGGATCCCATCGGTCGCCTGGTCTGACATCTGTAGTTGGTGAGCCAGTCACCGGATCAATTCTAATGATTGAGGTAATTTTATTTTCTAAAGTCTCGATGCGAAGTGCAGTGTCTTCATTTGCTGGCCAAACTTGAATGGTGTCTCCACGCAGACGATAGCTTCCACGGATTAAGACTGCGTCAGAACGTTGATACTGCAAACTGCTCAACTGAAGCAGGACCGTTTCCCGAGCGATCATCTCCCCCTCAATAATTTCGAGCACATGGCGACCGAACTCGACTGGTGAACCTAAATTATAAATGCATGAGACAGATGCGACTACAATTGCATCAGGCCGAGTGAGTAAGTTGGTTGTCGAGGCAAGCCGGAGCTTATCGATCTCGTCGTTAATTGTTGATTCTTTCTCGATGTAGGTGTCGGTAGAAGGAATATATGCTTCTGGTTGGTAGTAGTCGTAGTACGACACGAAGTAACTCACGGCATTATGGGGAAAGAAGTCGCGAAACTCTTGATAAAGCTGGGCAGCTAGTGTTTTATTATGGGCAATGATTAAGGTAGGCAAACCCGTTCTCTGAATCAAGTTGGCCATTGTAAAAGTCTTACCTGATCCGGTTACACCAAGAAGTGTTTGATAGCGTTTTCCGGCTTCAACCCCAGCCGTGAGCTCTTCAATGGCTTGTGGCTGGTCACCGGTAGGCTGAAACTGTGAAGTGAGTTGAAATTGCACCATACTATTGTAGCTGACGTTCGGAGTTTTTTTGTTAGAATCAGATAAGATGAAAATTACTGCTTACCACACCCCGTTAATCAAAGCGAAAGACGATATTTTCCAAATTATCGCTGATGCGATTCCCTATCTTCCTGAACGAAGTATCTTGGTCGTTGCCTCAAAGATTGTCAGCACTTGCGAAAATCGGTTTGTTCCAAAGTTGACTGGCGATAAAGCGGAAAAGCACGCGCTCGTCAGGCAAGAAGCTGAGCTTTATACAGAGCCACACTCCTCAAAGTACGACTTAATGTTAACGATTCACCGGAACTGGTTGTTTGTAAATGCTGGCATTGATGAATCAAATGCTGACAATCAGTACATTCTCTGGCCAAAAGATCCGCAACGTTCGGTCAATGCCATTTGGGAGTTTTTACGTCAACATTATAAAGTGAAAGAAGTTGGGGTAACTATGTCTGACAGCACCAGTATTCCACTCAACTGGGGAGTCATAGGTCACGCGATTGGACACTGTGGATTTATTCCTTTGAAAAGTTATATTAATAAACCAGATCTTTTTGGTCGACCGATGAAGATGGAGCAAGTTAACATCATGCAGGCTGTCACTATTGCAGCTGTTTTAGAAATGGGAGAAGGAAGTGAATCTACTCCTTTAGCAGTAGTGCGCGAGGTTAAGGAAGTTGAGTTTCAGGATCAAGTTCCAACTGAAAAAGAGCTGGCTGATTTGCACATCTCCTTAGCAGATGATGCATTTGCGCCAATTTTAACTAAAGCTGACTGGAAAAAAAGAAGTGAGTAAGGTCTCAATGAAGTATTTGTTTATATTTGCTCATCCCGATGATGAAACTGTGGCATGCGCCGCAACCTTACATGCCTTAAGTTCGGCGGGTGAGGATGTCTTGGTGGTCAGCGTTACTGATGGTGGCGGTGGTGAGGTAAGTTCGCAAGTAAAGGCCACACATTCCGAGGTGCCCGTTGGAACAATCAGAACTGAGGAGTTAGCTCAAGCATTAAAATTGCTGGGAGTTAAAAACTACCAAGTTCTTCACTTCACTGATGGCCAAATTACCAATCACATGGTCTGGGGAGAGCTGCGCGGTGCTATTATCGAGGTTATCGATTCCTATCACCCTGATGTGGTAGTCACATTTGATCACTCTGGCTGGTACTTTCATCTTGATCACGTTGCGGTTTCGATAGCTACCACCTTGGCTGTTCAACAAGCAGAGTTTCCACCTGATGTTTTTTTCTTCGCGCACTTTCGAGTCAATGATTCAAAGTGGAAGTATATTTATACTGACCAACTGCCAATCACTCACCGAGTTGATGCCACAAAATTTAAGCAATCTAAGTACGCCGCACTTTCGGCACATGTTTCTCAAGATTTGACTGGACCCAAGCGTCAGCTCGACAGTGAACCCAAACACTATGAACTTTATCAGCTGGCTTCAGCATCAGAAAAAGGAAAGAAACTGCTTAAGCAGCATTGGCTTTTTTCAGCTCAAGATTAAAGATCGGCTTTGGGACAGCGCGGTAACGCAGCTTGTACTCTTCTCCACCTCGTAAGAAGTCGTACTTAACAAAACCTTGGCTGATCGCGTCTTGAATAGTATAGGCAGTAAGCACATTCCCAACGCTTTTTCCTTGATAGGTCACTGGATCAAACCCTGAGTTATAGATAAGGAGTTGACTTTGGTAGGCAAAACAATACATTGCAGCAGCTGGTCCGCCATTGAAATCAAGGAAGTACAAACGCAGCCAACCATGTTGGCTGGCTAGAGTGCTTAACAGTCGAAAATACTGCTCGTGTTCAGCTGTCCAAAACTCAGCTTTTTCGAGACTAGAAAGCCGATGAAGTCTGAAAAAGGTTTCTAAGGCGGCCGGATTTTGCTGAGTATCAGTCACCACCCGAAAATCAACTGTTCCTTGCTCTTCAAGCCGCCTCCATTTTCTCGTTACTTCATGACGTTGTTTTTTACCGATGAGCAATAAGTACTCTTCCCAAGTAGGTGGAAGCTCAATGATCGGACAGACATCCTGCTGAGTTTCTTGAACTCGCCATTGATTATTTTGCGCAAACTCTGCCAGTGCCTGTCTGAGGACTGAATGTGCGGGAAGACTAATCAAAGTCAGAATTGCCCAAGAACTCAACTCTTGCAAACACTGTTCTAGTTCTCTTAATACTTGTCTTTCATAACCCGTTTTTATCTCTATGTCGAGATAGTCACTCACATCTTGATCGCCTAAAAACTGGAGGGTTTTGCCACCATCAAATGTGCACAGTGCAAGAAACCCGATCAGTTCATTTTGCTCAAAAAATTGAATGCTGAAAAGCAATGGTTTGCGATGGCTTTCCCACCAAGCTTTGAGAACAGAAACCTGATCAAAGAAATTGTTTGGGATAAAGCCCGAAATGTCTTGAACACCTGTGTCAAAAAAATCTGCACGAGTAATGATTGAGTAACTCATATTGAGGTGGACCTAGTCAGTATGGCTGCCTATCTTTTATAATTAACAAAGGATGAATAATTACATTATGACAGAAACACTTAGTTTTGATCTTTAGAGTTTAAATTGTAAAGGGGAAACATGAAAGCTAACTCTGTAACGACCAAAACCGGTGATCAAGGGGAGTCTGGGCTCGCCAATGGTGAACGATTGAGTAAAGACGAGTTAATTTTTGAAGTATTGGGAACTCAAGATGAGCTGAATAGCTGGCTCGGCGTCTGCATTGCTAAGTTAAGTGATCAATTCTCTGTCCAAAAAGATTTTTTATTCCGTGTTCAGGATACGCTGTTTTATATTGGCGCTGAGTTGGCCCAGTCTCCAAATGCAAAAATGAAAGAACAAGAGTTGCAGACGTTAGAAAAGCTTTCTGAAGAGCTTCAGTCTTCCATGGAAACAGGCTGGACAACCAAGTTTCTTTATCCTGGTGGCAACGAAGGAGCAGCATTCATTGATGTGGCGCGCACAGTCAGCCGTCGGTTTGAGCGATTGGTTGTAAAGTATGGAAATACTAGAGAAGTTTCACCAATAGTTTTAAAGTACGTAAATAGATTGAGTGATTATTTATTTGTACTTCGCTGCTTTGTGAATTCAAAAGAGAACGTTGCAGAAAAAAAGTTCTCTTATACGTCGACGGTGATTAAAAAAGATATGTGATGAGCCGGTCTCTTCCTCTTCAACAACGTGATTACACTGATCAAAGAATTACTATTTAAACTTTTTTTCAAGTATATTCCAGTCTTTTTCCAACCTAAAAAATCGACTGAAATTCAAACTAAAATTGGCGTAACAATGCTGCTGTGTCATAAAGATATGTCGTTAGTATTATATTCATTGCAGTCACTTTTTTTTCGGCTAGGTTATTCACTACCTGTCTATATTACTGACGACGGGAGTTTAACTGCAGATGACCGCCACCTCCTCAATACTCTATTTACCGTGACGATTGAGACAGAAGCTCAGGTTTTATTAAAAATAAACAAAAAATTTTCGAACTATCCAATGCTGTTAAAGTACTTTAGCGATAGAAAAAATAACATAAAAAAAATTAAAGCTTGCTGGCTTACTGACATCCCCACTCAAAAAAATTATTTCTGTTGAACCTGATGTGCTATTCTTTCACCGACCAGAAGAAGTTGAGTTATTTAAAAGAAATAGTAAAAATTATTACAGTTGTATTACACCTGAGACATATGAAGCACTTTTTTACAACAATATACTGGAGTTACATTTTAGAAGACTTTTTTATCTTTACCTCAAAATTAATATTGATTTCCTATTTAATGGTGGATTTGTGCTGCTGAATTCAAATACGATAAATATAAAAACCCTCATTAGAATAGAAGAAGCAGTAAGCCTTTTTTACTCTATAGATTATGTGCATACGTCATATGCAGATGAGACACTTACTTCAATCTTTTTTGAAAAAGATAAATCAAATGTGCTTTCTTCACAAAGGTACACTAATCTTGTTTATATTTCTGAATACAAAAAATCTTTACCTATTCAATACTGCTGTATCCATTTCATATCTATTACTAAGATAATATTTATGTACCAAGCAGTAAAAATAGCAGTCCGCTCTCATTTTTTTAGAGAAAATTCTAGTTCGCAAACTTCCTAATCAAACCCACCACTTTTCCTTGAACTTGAACATTGGTAGCGTATATTGGGCTCATGCTGGAGTTAGCTGGTTCTAGGCGGATTCGAGTTGCTTCTCGGTAAAAACGTTTTAAGGTTGCCAAGCCATTATCGAGAAGTGCCACGACAATATCGCCATTTTGAGCTTCTTTAGTTTCTTCGATCACCACAAAATCACCGTCAGCAATGTGGTCTTCAATCATTGATAAACCTTTAACTTGGAGAACATACGAACATTTTTTGCCACTGATCATCTCTGGTGAAACTTTAAATGAAGCATTCGGATCAATGTGAGGCTCAATCGGCGCCCCAGCTGCAATGTAGCCCATGAATGGCACATCAATACTGTCTGTAATCCGGCGCTATGTTCTATCTAACAGCTCAATCCCCCGGACTGCGCCCTCATATTTTTTAATAACTTTTTTACGCTGGAGTGCTTGAAGATGCTCATGAACTGTCGCTAATGATGAGACATTGATAGAGTTAGCAATCTCTTGTAATGTCGGGGAGTAACCATTTTTTTGAATATACTGAGCGATAAAGTCAACAATTTGGCGTTGGCGTTTGTAGAGGGTAATGGGCATAGATCCTTTCAGGAGTTTTAGGCGAAGAGATACCGAACTTCCACTACTTTAACCGAAGCTTCCACGAACAATCAATTGCATCTTAACAGATCAATGCTGACTATGATTGATATTGGACAGTAGTTGAAAAAACTAGCTATAGCCTTTGAGGGCTTTGTTCATCTGAACTTGCTCAATGGATTGGTGGACGAGTGGTCCGGACTGAAGCTGAGCGAGAGTGGCATGAAACGGGGTACTGTGGGGATCTGCGTAAAAAATACCGATAGGTAGCTTGTCATGTTCAAACGTTTTTTCCCAGGCCAGAACTTTATTATTAGTCTGAAATCCTTGGTCTTGTAAGTTGTAGATTTTTTCTTTGAAGTAATGATAGGTATTGACCTTATTAAAGGTAAAGCAAGGTTGGAACATGTCTACTAGACTAAACCCAGGGTGTAAAATCGCAGCTTTAATCAATTGAGTTAAGTGTTTAATGTTTCCTGCAAATCCTCGAGCAATAAACGTTGCGTCGGAATTTAAGGCTAAACCCAATGGGTTAACTGGTGTTTCTGGAGCCCCAGCCGGAGTGGATTTTGTCTTGGTGCCTTTCTCAGTTGTTGGTGAAGTTTGGCCAGTCGTTAATCCATAAATCTGATTGTCGTGAACTAGCATGGTGACATCGTGATTGCCGCGCATTGCTGAAATTAAGTGATTCAGTCCTTCACCATAAGTATCTCCATCTCCAGAAACAATTACCACTTTTAAGCGATGATTGGCCAGCTTGATTGCAACTGCGTTGGGGATGGCTCTTCCATGAAGTGCGTGAAATCCATAGACTCGATTGAAATCAGCCATATTTCCGTTACATCCTACGCCATAAACGATCACCAACTTTTCTTCAGGAATTTCCAGCTCAACTAACGCATTTTTAAATGCTGTCCAGATGCCAAAGTTACCACAGCCAGGACACCAAGTCGGAAAGTAGGGTGATTCCATTGAAGCCCGGCTGACGAATGCATGTTTGCCTGGGTCAGAAGAGATCTGAGCTTCTGGTTGAGGAGTAGCTGCGTCAAGTGGAACAGCGGGTGAAGAGAACGCTGGCTCAGTTGTTTGAGGTTCTGGTGTTTGACGTTGAGTAGAACGAGAAAATATTGTTGGCATAGAAGATTTTCCTGTGAAAAGGTTTGGAGTGAGCAGGCGGTGGTTACTCATAGTTTTACTCGATGAGTGCCTCCAGTTCAATGATAAGTTCTTCAGCATAAAAAGGACGTCCATCGTAGCGGCGAATATGATGATGGGCTTGAATTCCAGTTTCTTGTCGAATCAAAAGGGCAAGTTGTCCAGTTAAATTTCCTTCAATGATGATTAATTTTTCAGCCTGTTGGGCATAATGGAAAAATGCATCACAAGGGAACGGCCATAAACATGGCAAGTAAATAATATTTACCGCACCGGCTGGCATCCGCCGTAGTACTTCTGCCAGCGCCAGTTGTGTTGAACCCCACCCAACTAAAGTTAACTTCGCATGCTCTGGACCGATCAGTTCTGCACGAGGCAGGTCTGGCAAAACAGCTTTCATTTTTCGATGACGCTTCTCGTTCATGGTTTTGGTCATCGCTGCTGTCTCGGTAGCGTAACCAAACTCATCATGTTCATAACTAGTCGTAACATTTAATCCATGCGGTTGACCAGGAACTGACCGCGGTGAATAGCCTTCTTCGGTGACCTCGAAGCGACGATAACTGTCATCTGCTGGGAGTGGGTCTAAGGCAAAACTCAAGCGTTTATTTTGATATGTTTCAGCTGGTCGAGGCATACTCATATATGATTCGAGAGACATCTTATCTGAAAGAACGAACACAACCAGGTGGTATTTTTCTGCGAGATAAAACGCAGTTCGCGTTAACTCGAAATGTTCTTGAGCAGTGCCGGGAGAAAGAATTACTCGAGGGATTTCGCCATGTCCAGCGCTCAGAATAAACTGTAGATCTGATTGACAGGTCCAGGTCGGAAGTCCAGTAGCCGGCCCAGGTCGTTGGCCAACCACGATCACGAGTGGTGTCTCCATCACTCCTGCCAGTGACGTTGCTTCAACCATCAAGGCATAGCCGCCAGTTGCTGAAGCGGTCATTGCACGTACTCCGGCATAGGAAGCGCCGATAGCTTGGTTAATTGCTGATATCTCATCTTCAGCATGTTTAACGACTAAGGGATAGTTTTCTTGATATGACGCAAGAGCTTGTAAAATATCAGTCGTGGGCGTCATTGGATAAGCGCTGAAGTATTGAACCCCCGCTGAGAGGGCGCCAAGCGCAACTGCTTGATTACCACTTGCCAAAATTTGGCTATTTTCTTTTTTAGGTTGAGGTTCTTTGAGTTGCGGAAGCTGTTCTTTGGCGTACTGATATCCTTGATGAAGTGCACGAACGTTCATCTCAATGACGTGTTGACCTTTTTGTTGAAATTGGTCAGTAATAACTTGGCTCAACACTTCGATATCAAGACCTAGGATCCAGACACTCATTGCTAAGCCAACAACATTTTGAGAAAGAAAATGACCCGTCTCCTGACGAGAAATGTTTGTCATTGGGACATCGAAAAACTTTGCTCCAGTGTGACGGAACTGTTCAAGATCATAGCCATCTTGGTGTGCTTCACATAAAACAATGCTGTCTTGATTAATCTCATCAAGATGAAAAGAAATACCTTCTTCATTGAGCGCAATTAACACGTCAAGATGTTTTTGTTGAGCGCTAATCTCTTCAAAGCCAGCATGAACCTGATGAGTATTATGACCACCACGAATCAATGAGGGGTACTCACGATAACTAAAGACGTTCATGCCATGTCGAAGACAGATTTTGCCAAACATGATGCCAGTAACATCAATGCCTTCACCTGCTCGACCAGCAACTTTCCAATGCAGTGCCATAGATATCTTTCATTATACTTGAAGTTTAATGTCGACCACCCACAGATTCCCTTGACTGACCGCCAGTGGATTGATCTCCAGACTGCGAATCCATGGATACTGCATCATCAATTTTTGCAAACGTTCCAAGTTTTCCAGAATTACTAGCGAAAGCTCTGGATGACCGTTAAAAAGTTGAGCAGCTTTGGTCTGTAGCCAAGCTCGTTTGAGCATACTTATCGGGGCCGGCAAAAAACAGTAGGCACGATCTGCCAGCAGGTTAGTATAACTGCCGCCAAGTCCGACTGTCATATACATCCCGAACTGAGGGTCATTTTCTATTCCGACTAAGAGCTCATGTTCAATGTTGATGAGTTCTTGATACAAAACTTCTTCACCAAATTTTTTCAGAGCAATAAATGCAGTCTGAGCTTCTTCTTGGCTGCGCACTACTCCATAGACTGCCCCCATTTTTTTCTTGTGCAGAATTGTCAAATTAGCAGTTTTAACAAACACTGGATAAGGAAGAGCTTTCAATTGATCAAGGTTTTCCGCTGAGACAATCCAGAACTTTGGCAGCTTAAATCCTTGTTTTTTCAACAAATGAAATGTCTCAGTAAGATGAGGCTGGTGGACAAAATCTTGGCTAAAGCCTGCTTGACTGGCCAGCTGCTGGTGTGTTTGAGTAGCCTGTATCTGCTGTAAAACATTGGTCGGAGTATGTGGCGTACTCAGCACATAGCGGAATGGCAAGTACCTTGTCTGAGCAGTTTTACTTAAAATATTGAGCATATCAACGACGTCATTGGAAAATGCGGCACAGATGAACTGGTGATGGCGAAGGTGCTGCCGATACTTTTCCAGTTGGTCACCACCCATCAAGACAACAAAAATTGGCTTCTTTCCTTTCATCGCAATAATCTGCTCAATGATCGCGGGAATATCAGTGACTGCCTGAGGGGTCACAATGGCGATCATACTTTCAATATCAGGATCACGCTGAGCAACTTCCAGCGCCACCTTAAAGCGGAGGGGGTCGGCGTCTCCCAGCAGATCGAGTGGGTTAGCAGGTTTAATCTTGGGTAAAAGTTGGGTCAAGTCAGCTTGAGCACGGCTAGACCATTTGGCTAAAGTAACTTCATGGCGCGCCAGCTCATCAATCGTATTTACGGCTGGACCACCAGCATTGGTAATGACCATTGTGTTGGTAGGCAGCTGCCGATGATGTGCCAAGAAAAACGCCACGTTCATTAACTCTTCCATGTTCTCTACTAACGTAAATCCAAACTGGGCGGCGGCGGCAGTCAAGAGTGCTTGATTAGTAGCTAATGCCGCGGTATGTGATGTGGAAGCAACTTGGCCGCGGGCAGATGTACCACCTTTTAAAAGAATAACTGGTTTGTGGCGACGCAGTTGACTGACGAGTTCGAAGAATACTGGCAAGTGAAAAAATGACTCAAGGTAAAGAATAACTGCTGAGGTGTGTGGGTCGTCTATGGCATACTGTAGACAGTCATTCTCATTAAGATCTGCTTTATTGCCGAGTGAAACTGCAAAGGAAATGCCAGCTTGACGAGAAGCCAGCGAGTTAAACAGCGCCGTCAGCATCGCCCCTGACTGTGAGATAACGGCCAGATTACCGGTGGCAATCTCTTGTTGAGCAAAACTGGCGTTCAGAAAGTAGCCAGTATGAATCAGCCCCAGCGTGTTCGGACCCAACAAGCGAACCCCGGCCAGCAAAAGTTTAGTGGTAATGAGCTGCTGAAGTTGTCTCCCCTCTTCATCAGTTTCGGCGAAGCCCGCAGAAATAATAATGACTGAGCTGACGCGTTGAGTTTTGGGGAGAATCCGGTTCCGTTCAATCACCTCATCAACCAAAGATCTGACTGTTCCGACCGGGGTAACGATAATAACCATGTCGATCGGCTCAGTAATTGCCATAATTGATGGAAAACATTTCTGTCCCAAAATGCTACTGGCAGTTGGATTAATTGGAAAAAGTTTGCGTTGATAACGAACGTGGCTACTTTCTTGACTTGATTTTAAAAGGTTGTGCAGAATCTGGTAGCCTACTTTTTCTCGATGCACAGACGCGCCGATAACTGCTACAGACCGTGCACGAAAGAAAAGCTCAAGAGCAGTATGTTTCATCTTAGAGTAGTGCCCGTCCAGTCATCGTGTCTGGCTTTGGAATGTCCATCACCGCCAGCATGGTTGGGGCGACGTCAGCTAATATTCCACTGGGCAGCATAATATTTTGCCCAATATACTTTTTACTAATGATCATAAATGGGACTGGATAAATTGAGTGCTCAGTGTCCACCTCACCAGTGGCCATATTAATCATCTCTTCAGCGTTGCCGTGATCTGCGGTGATAAAGACTACGCCACCTTTATTGCCCACTTCTTGAACAATTTGACCAATACAGCTATCTAGTATTTCAATTGCTTTAATAGCTGCCTGCATATTTCCGGTATGGCCGACCATATCGGCGTTGGCAAAGTTACAGATAATCACGTCATAGGTATCGTTGCGGATCTGTTGAATCATGTGGGCGGTAATTTCACGGGCACTCATCTCAGGAACTTGGTCATAAGACTTGGCGCCTTTAGATGGCAGAATGATCCGGTCTTCTCCTGGATAGATCTCTTCTTTTTGACCATTCATGTAATATGTGACAAAACGTTCTTTTTCAGTTTCTGACATCCGGAGCTGGTGAACTCCATGCTGAGCAAGTACTTTACAGATAGGGTTTCTGACAAACTGTGGTGGAAATGCAATATCAACAGGCAGTTTATCTTCGTACATTGTCATCGTGACAAAGTACAGATTACTGACCACTTTTTGCCGGGTAAACATTGAAGTTCCGGCCGGCTTCTTTAAATGAGAACCTTCGTACTTGACTGCGTAAGGGTCGAAACCTTCATACATTTGACCAGTTTCAAAGTCTCGCTTTACAAACGCTTTGGTCAACTCACGAGGGCGGTCGATCCGATAGTTAAAAAAGATGACCGCATCATTGTCTTGAATAAGTGGCATCGTTCCGTCTGGCTGAAGAATATTTGTCGGTTCAATGAACTCGTCGGTAGTGCCCTTAGTATATTGATCTTGAATAGTCTGCATGGCATCAGAAGCGTGGATTCCATCACCAATCGTCATACAGTTGTAGGCTTTCTCAATTCTCTCCCAGCGTTTATCACGGTCCATTGCATAGAAACGTCCCATAATCGTAGCAATACTACCAACACCCACCTTTCGGCAGTACTCACTCAGAGTTTGTACGTATCCTGCCCCACCCGTTGGTGGCGAGTCACGACCGTCGGTAAAGGCGTGAATGTAGACAGTCTCTATGTTTTGTGATTTACACAACGAAAGTAACGCATACAGATGCTCAATGTTAGAGTGAACACCGCCCGCGCCAACCAGACCCATCATATGAAGTGCGGAGTGGTTTTTTTTGACGTGCTCAAAAGCATTGTGAAATGCTGGCGTTAAGTTAAACGAGCCATCGGCAATAGCCATGTTAATTCGAGGCAAATCTTGATAAACAATACTGCCAGCTCCAATGTTTAAGTGGCCAGTTTCAGTATTTCCATCTTCACCATGAGGCAGTCCCACAGCTTGACCACTGGCGGAAAGTTGAGTATGGGGAAACGAAGCCCAGTATCTGTCCATGTTGGGAGTATTCGCTCGTGCAATTGCATTTCCGGCGTAGTTGGGACCAATCCCCCAACCATCGAGGATCAGTAACACGGCTGGTCGCGGGCCAGCATATTTTTGTTGCGGATACGTCGTCGTAAACGGCGCCCCTGAAGTAATTGGTGTTAAGTTCAGGTTTTGAAACTCCATAAAAAACTAACCTTGTGGTGCTGCTGTGGCGGAGGCTTCGGGGCTTTGCTGTTGGGCTTGCATCAAGATC